>Ga0181568_10001476_pt1 | contig 21672 bp, 25 predicted proteins | sample 101ome_20_FD_133758 | JGI IMG/M metagenome (GOLD analysis project Ga0181568, IMG submission 133758) | Coastal salt marsh microbial communities from the Groves Creek Marsh, Skidaway Island, Georgia - 101404AT metaG (megahit assembly) | ecosystem: Environmental > Aquatic > Marine > Intertidal...
GCACCGCAGCCAGCGGCAAGCTCAATCCGGCAATGATGGAAATATGCCCGCCCTTTTCAGCCAATACCGCATCTTGGCCGGTCAAGAGCAGCCAAAACTCGCCGAAATAGCAAAACAAAAAACCGATGACTCCGATGGCAAAACCCCAGGGCAGCGCGTGCCACAACACTTCGCCGGTTTTTTCATATTGCCCCGCGCCAAAGCGGTTGGACACCAAAACCGATGTGCCCATGAGCAAGCCAATCATGATGAGGATATAAATATTGCTCGGCACCATACCGATGCCGAGATAGGCGAGATGCTCTGACGCATAGCGCCCGACCATTACCGTGTCTGTAATGCCGAGCGTCAAAATGCCGACGCGCGAAATCACCACCGGCCAAGCGAGATTGAGCAATGTCTTGATATCGTGGGTCAGACTGTTCATGGGTGCGCCTAATCGGCCAAGCCGAAGCTGACAACATCGTCCAATTCGGGGCGCGCCCTCTCGCTCGGCGCTTCGGCTGCTGTGCCGATATAAATAAAACCGGCTATCTCATCGCCCTGCGCGCCGCCAAGCGCGCGCAGCACAGATTCTTCATAGGCGGCAGCACCTGTCAGCCATTGCGCGGCAAAGCCCATAGATTGCGCCCCCGTCAGCAAATTCATGCAGGCCGCGCCGGCCGATAAAATCATTTCACTGCGCGGAATTTTCGGATGCTCTTTCGGGCAGGCCAAAACAGCGACGACGCACGGCGCGCGTTCATAATGCTCAGCCACGCTGTCATCACCCAAGGCGGTGGCGGCAATATGACCCAATTTGGCGCGATCATCGCCCTGCAAAACCACAAAGCGCCAAGGCGCGAGCTTGCCATGGTCAGGCACACGCGCGGCAATACTCAGCAATTCGCGCAGCTGTGCATCATCAGGGCCCGGCGCGGTCATATTACGCGCCAGAACCGAACGACGCTTTTTCAAAAACTCTGTGGTTTCGACCATGCCGTGTTATTCTCCTTAAGGCGTTACCTGCGATATAGCTGCGCCCCATTAAAGTCAAATAGCGTTGAAAAATAATAAACGGAGAACCGTTATGCGCCGTTTGGCCACCGCATTTATTTTAGTTTTTGGTTTCCTCTCTTGTGCCCATGCGGGCGCGTGGCTGCCTGAAAAAGACCACAGCAAACTGATTGCCAATCACATTGAACATAAACAGGCGACAAAGAATATTGTCCATTTTCGTCATCGGGAAATCTACCGGTCGCTTTTGCTGGAATATGGGCTGAGCGACAATTTCGCGCTCACCGCCAAAACCGGAAGACAAAAGTCACGCTTGCCGCAAGGCCAGCGCCGCAATGAGGAAAACCGCCTCGGCATTATGTTTGACACAAAGGCACTGGCCACAGGCTTGCTGCCGCCTTTTGTTTATCAGCTTGCCAAAGCGGCGCTGCCTTTTGAGGACATGACCCGCGAAAAGCGCGCTTCCATGACGCTCGGCTTGCAAGATGAAGCGGATATTTACGCGGCGACATTGGCGTTGGCCGATTAAATATCCATCGGCCGCTTCCATATCGGCCAAGAAATTGAACTCGACCAGATACGCGGCGATGGCCGCTTTGCGCGCAATTGGCTGTATCGCTTCAACCTCGGTTTCGGCCCCGTCAGCTTGGGCAGCGAGGCGTTGAACTATGTTGATTATCGATCACCCTATGCCGCACTCACCCATAGCTATTACGCCGAATGGTCACCAAATGGGCGCGCATTGAAATTTCGATTGAAAGATGGGACGAGCCGCGCCCCACTCGGCAATGCCGGTGTTCAGAAAAATGATTATGCTGTGCTGGAAATCGAGTGGCAGTTTTAACTACGCAAATCGGGTGGCGTCGCCTCTGCCGCCAATGCTGCCACCGCCTCATCCAGAGCCGTCAGGCTTTGCTCTTTCGAACCAAGGCGGCGCATGGACACTGTGCCCTCATCCGCCTCGCGCATGCCGACCGCCAAAATCACCGGCACTTTGGCGACCGAATGCTCGCGCACTTTGTAATTAATCTTTTCGTTACGGATATCGGCACGCGCGCGCAGGCCTTGCGCTTGCAAGGCGGCAACGACCTGATGCGCATAATCATCGGCATCTGAGGTAATCGGGCATACCACTACTTGCTCCGGCGCGAGCCAAAGCGGCATTTTACCGGCATAGCTTTCCAGCATAATGCCGATAAAGCGCTCCAGCGTGCCCAAAACCGCGCGGTGCAACATGACCGGACGATGCTTATTGCCGTCTTCGCCGATATAGGCGGCATCAAGCCGCTCGGGCAGCACAAAGTCGAGTTGCAGCGTGCCGCATTGCCAGGTGCGGCCAATCGCGTCGCGCAAATGATATTCAATTTTCGGGCCGTAAAACGCGCCTTCATTGGGCAGTTCTTCCCATGCGAGACCGACCTCACTCAGCGCATCACGCAGGCCTTGCTCGGCACGGTCCCATACAGCGTCATCACCGGCGCGCATATCAGGCCGCAGCGCCAATTTGACCGAGACATCTTCAAAACCGAGATCGGTATAAACTTGCGTCACCAATCCGCAAAAATCGACCGCTTCTGAAATAATCTGGTCTTCGCGGCAGAAAATATGGGCATCATCTTGCGTCATTTGCCGCACCCGCATCAGCCCGTGCAGCGCTCCATGCGCCTCATTGCGGTGGCAACAGCCGAACTCGGCCATGCGTATCGGCAGGTCGCGATAGGACTTAATGCCCTGTTTGAAAATCTGCACATGGGCCGGACAATTCATCGGCTTGATGGCCATTAAATCGGCATTGGCGGAAATCACCGCCGCGCCCTCTTCGGTTGACGGCACTTCATCGGGCACGACAAACATGTTTTCGCGGAACTTATCCCAATGGCCCGATTGCTCCCAAAAGCGCTTATCCAAAAGTTGCGGCGTCTTCACTTCTTCATAGTGATGCGCGTTGAGGCGGCGGCGAATATATTGCTCGAGCTGCTGCCAAATTATGTAGCCTTTGGCGTGCCAAAAAACGCTGCCTTGCGCTTCTTCTTGCAAATGGAACAAATCCATTTCGCGGCCCAGCTTGCGGTGGTCGCGCTTTTCGGCTTCTTCCACCATATGCAGATAGGCTTTCAAATCTTTTTCATTGCCCCAGCATGTGCCGTAAATACGCTGCAACATTTCATTATTGCTGTCGCCGCGCCAATAGGCACCGGCCAGCTTGGTCAGCTTAAAGGCTTTGCCCAGCTTGCCGGTGGACGGCAAATGCGGGCCACGGCACAAATCTTTCCATGCGCCCTGCCGGTACACCGTAATCGTTTGGTCAGCGGGAATGGCAGCAATAATTTCTGCCTTATATTCTTCGCCAATCTCGCGGAAATGCGCCACCGCTTCATCGCGATCCCATTCTTCACGGACAATCTCTTCATTGCGGTCAACGATTTCCTTCATGCGCTTTTCAATCGCCTCAAGGTCATCAAGGCTGAACGGCGTTTCGCGCGCGAAATCATAATAAAAGCCGTTTTCAATCACCGGCCCGATGGTCACTTGCGTGCCGGGGAAAAGCTCCTGCACCGCTTCGGCCAACACATGCGCGCAGTCATGGCGCATCAAATCGACGCCGTCTTCATCGGCGGCGGTAATCACCGCAACCTCGGCATTGGCAGCTACCGGCCTCGCCAAGTCAATCACTTCGCCATTGACCTTCCATGCCAATGCTTTTTTGGCCAGTGATTTGGAAATGCTTTCGGCAAAAGCAAGCCCGTCAATCGGGCCGTCAAATTGGCGTGTCGCACCATCGGGTAAGGTCAGCGTAATCATCGGTCAGAATCGCCTCTGGCTTTAATCTTCCAAGGTGCATACCAAGCTGCGCGTGAAATCTCAACAGGCACGGGGTCAAAACCATGCCCCGCCCCCAGCGCTTCAATCGGGTGGCATTGCGACAAGCGCTTCAAGCTGAGCCACAAACCGGCCCAAGCGCCATGCGCGCGCACCGCCGCCACCGCATATTCCGAGCATGTCGGCTGGAAGCGACAGCGCGGCCCTATCACGGGCGAGATGACAAACCGGTAAATATGCACCGGCAGCAAAACCAAGAATTCAAAGACACGCCCCATCATGGCGCTTATAGTAGCAAAATATCGCGCATAGGGGCAAAAATGGACACGCTGGAATATGAATTTGAGGGCGAGGTGTGGCTCTGGTCGGGCAAGAAAACCGATTGGTGGTTCATCACCATGCCGCAAGATATGAGCGACCATGCCCAGCATTTCACCAAACATGTGCAGCGCGGTTTCAAATCGCTGAAAGTCAATGCGCGCATTGGCAGCAGCGAATGGCAAACCTCCATGTTTCCGTCGAAAGAACGCAAAAGCTATCTCTTGCCGATCAAAAAAGCCATCCGCGACGCCGAGGGCGTGGAAGTCGGCAAAGCCAAAAAGGTAAAAGTAACGGTGTTGGGGCTTTAAACCCCTAATTGCTGCAAACAGTCTTCCACTGCATCAAAGGTCAAGAGCGTTGAGGCGTGGCGGTTTTTATACTCGCGCACCGGCTCCAATACTTCGAGGTCGGCCCAGCGGCCGGTCGGCGGCGCGCCGTTTTGTTTAAACATGGCGCGCATGGTGGCACCAACTTGGCGCAATTCTTGCGGGCTGGAGCCGATAATTTCGCGCGCCATGACCGAGCTGGAGGCCTGCCCTAGCGCGCAAGCCTCGACCTCATGCGCGAAAGCGGCAATCTTACCATCATCGGCCAAGCTCAATTCCACATGCACTTTTGAGCCACACAGCCGCGATTGCGCGTCAGCTGCCGCGTGCGGCGCATCGAGCCTGCCGATATGCGAAATGTCGGCCGCCAGCTTCAAAATGCGCTGATTGTAAAGCTCGTTCATCATGGTTTCGGCATCATCGCTTTGGCATCATTTTGCCGGCTTCCAAATCGTGCCATCGGCGGTGTCTTCAATGGTGACGCCCATAGCGGTCAACTTGTCGCGCGCCGCATCAGCCGCCGCATAATCTTTATCGGCACGCGCTTGCGTCCGTTCGGCAATCAGTGCTTCCACCGCCGCCGCATCAATATCAGCGTCGGCGGTTTGCGCGGCAAACCACTCTTCAGGGTTTTGCTCCAGCAGCCCCATCAGCTTACCCGCTGCCAGCAAAGCGCCTTTACCGTCGGGGGTATCGGCGCGCTTGGCCAGGGCGAACAATTCGGCCAAAGCTTTCGGCGTGTTCAAATCATCGCACAGCGCGGCCATAAAACCTTCGGGCGCGTCGGTTTCCGCCGCCTCAATATCGGCCGAATCGCGCAATGCGCCATATAGTCGGTCGAGGTTCTTTTTGGATTGCGTCAGCAAATCGGGCGTGAAATCGAGCCTTTGGCGATATTGGCCTTGCAACAATGCCAACCGCACCGCTTCGCCCGGCGCGTGCGCCAACAAATCATCCATCACCATAATATTGCCGAGCGATTTCGACATTTTCTCGCCGCCAATATTCAGCATGCCATTATGCAGCCAATAGCGCGCCAATGGGGCGGCATGGGCGCAGCGGCTTTGCGCCGCTTCATTTTCATGATGGGGGAACTGCAAATCCGCCCCGCCGCCATGAATATCAATGGTTTCGCCCAGATGTTTTTCAATCATCGCCGAGCATTCAATATGCCAGCCCGGACGCCCGCGCCCCCACACGCTGTCCCAGCCCGGCTGCTCCTCGGTTGACGGCTTCCACAGCACGAAGTCGCCGGGGTTTTTCTTATAGGGCGCCACTTCAACGCGCGCACCGGCCAGCATATCTTCTTGCGAGCGCCCCGACAGGCCGCCATATTCGCCGTCTTGCGTCACGTCAAACAGCACATGACCTTCTGCTTCATAAGCATAATCGGCGGCAATCAGACCGCTTATCATGGCCTGCATTTCGCCCATATGGCCGGTGGCGAAAGGCTCAATATCGGGCGGCAAAACCCCGATTTGCGCAATGTCTTCGAGGTATTTTTTGTGAAAACGGGCCGAAATTTCGGAAATATCGACCCCTTCTTCGGCCGCTTTGGCATTAATTTTATCGTCAATATCGGTAATGTTTCGCGCGTAAACCACTTGCGGATAAAGCGTGCGCAACACCCGCACCAGCACGTCGAACACAACGGCAGGCCGAAAATTGCCGATATGGCACGCGCCGTAAACCGTTGGCCCGCATACATAAATTGTCACTCGGGCAGGGTTTTGCGGCACAAAAACTTCTTTTTGCCGCGATTGGCTATTGTGTAAAACAAGCTGGCTGTCCATGAGCGCACAATACTGCCGCACCCCAAAGCCAGCAAGCGCTTTTGCGGATTTCTTGGTTTAACTGGTAATTTCCTCAATCTGGCCTATTATCAAAGACGTAGAACATGTGGCTGCGACCGGATGTCACCTGACCCGTCGCGCGAGGTAATGTTTACCGCATTGCAAATTCTGAGTAATAAGCAATAGCGCGTTTGCATCAATGCAAATCCTTGTGCGTATTTTATGTGGCGGCGTATCCATCGTATCATGGCATAAGGCCATGACTGCTGGGGCCATGAACACATTGGGCATACAGCGTGCCTGACGAATACCGGGGCGTATATCCCGTAGGGTGAGGCTAAAATGGACGCAAGAGTTGACGGCAGTAAAACGCCGGTGATTAGGGAACGGGACGTTAAAGTGGAAAAACCTTCACGCGAAGAAGCTGAAGCAGCAGTTCGCACACTGATTTCTTGGGCCGGAGACAATCCGGATCGCGAAGGGCTGGTTGACACGCCAAAACGGGTTGTCAAAGCTTATCAGGAATTTTTTGCCGGCTATGACGAAGACCCTGAAGAAGTGCTGGGACGCACTTTTGAAGATGTCGAAGGCTATGACGATATGGTCATGCTGCGCGATATTGCGCTGGAAAGCCATTGCGAGCACCATATGGTGGCGATTTTGGGCAAAGTGCACATCGCCTATATGCCGGTCGATAAGGTTGTCGGCATTTCCAAATTGGCACGGGTGATTGAGATATTCGCCAAACGTCTGCAAACGCAAGAAACCATGACGGCGCAAATCGTCGATTGCATTCAGCGCGTCATGGAACCGGCCGGTATTGCCATTTTGGTCGATGCCAAGCACCAATGCATGACGACACGCGGCATCAGAAAGCCCGATGTGGCCACCATCACCACGCAATTTACCGGTGTGTTTGCCGAAGACCCGAAAATGGAAGCGCGCTTCCTTGCCATGATTAACAGCTAGGTCTATAAGTCCCTCAACTTTTTAGAGGGTTTATTTATGACAGGTCCTTTTGCACCGCGCGAAACCGTAGAACAGGTTGAAGAAGGCCATATGCTGGCGCCGAAATTTGACGCCAATGGCCTTATTCCTGTTGTCACCACAGATTTTGCAAGCGGTGAATTGCTGATGCATGGCTATATGAATGAAGAAGCGCTAAAAATGACCATCGCCAGCGGCGAGGCGCATTATTGGTCGCGCTCGCGCCAAGCCATTTGGCACAAAGGTGCAACCAGCGGTTTGGTGCAAGAAATTGCCGAAATGCGCATTGATGATGACCAAGATTGCGTGTGGCTGCGGGTCAATGTCGGCGGCAATGGCGCAAGCTGCCATGTCGGCTATCGCTCGTGCTTTTATCGCTCTTTACCGACCGGCGAGCTGCCCGACGCGCCGGTTGAACTGACGTATGAGGAAGACGAAAAAGTCTTCGATCCGCTCGACGTTTATGGCGACGCGCCCAATCCGACCAAGCTGTAGGCTTTAACCGGTAGCGATATATTCTTTCAGCGCCGTTGCTTCCATCTCGCTTTGGTTGATGCGGTAATTGACCAAGTCCCCGATGGAAACAATGCCGCACAGCGTCGTGCCGGTCATCACCGGCAAGTGACGAAAGCGGCGCTCGGTCATGATTTCCATAGCTTGTTCAACCGATGTGGTCGGCAAAATGCTTTGCGGGCGGTCGGTCATATGCTGGCCCACAGCATCGTCCAAAATATGCGTGCCATTGCGGGCCAAAGCGCGCATCACGTCGCGCTCAGTGAAAATGCCCGAGCAATCTTCGCCCTGCCCCGTCACCACCAGCGCGCCGATTTGCCGTTTATCCATAATGCGCACCGCCTCAGCCACCCGATGTGTCGCATCAATGGCCACAACCTCGGCACCTTTATTTTTCAAAATGGCTTGTATTGTCATTGGCCTATCCTTTCGCCCTTAGCTTGCGGCAGGATGACGCAGTTTGCAAGTCATCGAGTTGAAATGGTTGTTATTTGCGGTTTTTCCATTCGCCATAATCGACATGGCCGGGCCCGCCTGAGGCCGAAAGCGGCGGCTTTTCAAGCAGACCGATAAGCAAAAGACCGGCCAGAAAGCCGCCCAAATGGGCCACCCAAGCGATGTTGACCGCCGCCCCGCCCGGGTCCGCCATGCCATAGGGGCCAAGCAGACCGAAAACCAGATTCATTATCAGCCAAATGGCAATGAACAGCATTACCGGTCGGCGGCGCGGCACTTCGTTCAAGCGCAGCAAGCGTCGCCCCGGCTGTTGCGCATTGGGATCAAGCCAGCGCACATCGGAAAAGGCAAAACGCGAGGCCGCCCCCATCAAACCGGCGACACCGCCCGATGCGCCGATAATGGGAATGAGATAGCCGCTCACATCAGAGACAAAAATCTGTCCGAAGCCGCCAAACATCACGCAGACCATAAACAGAAAGATGAATTTGCGCGGGCCCAGCCGTTTGGCCACCGGCGCCCCGAAAGCGAGCAGCCAGACACTGTTCAAAATCACATGCGTCCAACTGCCATGCAGCAATGAATGGCTGAACAGATTGACTACGCCCTGCACCCAGCCACCCGGCAAACCGCCCAAACCTTCGGCAAAAAATCGCGCCGGAAAAAGCCCCAGCGCGACAATCAATTCGACGCGCATGGCGCTCCCGCCAAACTCGGATAAAAGATGAAAGCCGAGTAAGACAGCCAGCAAAATCAACACGACCGGCGGGGCGCGCAATATGGGCTGCTTTTCGCTCTGTTCTTCTTTCTCCACCTAGCTCGCCGCCTTCAGCGCCGCTTCGACCAGCTCAAAACGGTCATTGCCGAAATACATATCGGTTTCATTGACAAACATGGTCGGCGAGCCGAAACCGCCGCGTTCGATAAGCTCTTGCGTGTTGTCGCGCAATCGCGCTTTCACCGCATCGGTTTGCATCGCGTCCAATACGGCCGCACCATCCATGCCCACTTCAGCGCATAGGGCGGCAATCTCTTCCGGCTGGCTGATGTCTTTCAAGTCGCCCCAATAGGCATGAAACGCCGCTTTGGAAAAAGCCACCAACTTGCCTTGATCTTGCGCCAAAAGTGCAACCCGCATAATGCCCGCAGCAGGCAGTGGAAACACCGGTGGCTGGCCTATCTCGACATTGCAAAACCTGGCCCAATCGCGCAAATCTTTAACGTAATAACGCCCCTTTACCGGATGCGGATTGGAGCGCGCCTCATAGACGGTTTCATTGACCGCGTTAAACACGCCGCCGACCAATATCGGCTTGAAATCAATTTCGACACCGCAGCGTTCAGCCACGGCTTCGACCCGCGAAAAAGCGAGATAGGTCCAGGGCGACGAAATATCGAAGAAAAATTCGAATTTGGCCATTTATGCGCTCACTTGCTGCGCCGGCAGAAAGCTCCGCCCACGAATATGGTGGGAGATTTTCTCAGCCATCATAATGGTCGGCGCATTTGTGTTGCCGCTGATCAGCGTGGGCATGAGCGAGGCATCGACCACGCGCAGGCCTTCAACCCCGTGCACTTGGCCGTGCTCATTGGTCACCGCCATGTCATCGATGCCCATTTTGCAGGTGCCGACAGGGTGATAAAGCGTTTCGCCCGTGGCGCGTATCCAGGCATCAAGCTCGCCATCATTATCGACATTTACGTCAGATGACGGCTTCATCTGCTCGCCGCGATAAGGGTCAAAGGCTTTTTGCAAGAAAATATCGCGCGTCTTGCGGAAGCCGTTGCGAATATCGACAACATCTTGCTCAGCCGACAAATAATTCGGGTAAATCGCCGGCGGGTCATCAGGGCTCGCCGTTTTTAACGTCAAATGGCCGCGACTTTCAGGGCGGCAGCCATAAACGATTGACGAAAAGCCGTGCGCGGTCGGAATGTCTGCGCGCCCATGCACATCCGGCACGGCAACCGAGACATAGTGAATTTGCATATCGCACACCGCTTTATCGTTACTCGACTTAAAAAACGCCCCTGCCGCTGTCGGTGGAAAAGAAGCATCGCCCTTGCCGAAGAACAAATATTGCATACCGGCCAATTGCGTGCGCCACCACAAGGCAGAACGATGCAAGGTGACCGGTTGGGTGCATGCAAACTGGCTGACCACACCAAGATGGTCCTGTAGATTCCGCCCGACACCGGCCAGCTCATGCACCACTTCCAACCCATGCGGCTTGATTTCACCGGCTGGACCGACACCGCTGCGCAGAAGAATTTGCGGCGAATTGATTGCCCCGGCTGACAAGATAACCTCCCGATTGGCGCGCACGGTGAAACTTTTGCCTTTTTTGCTAAACCGCACACCAACGGCTTTTTTTCCTTCAAACTCGACGCGGTCGACCGTCACATCGGTTTCCGTATGCAGATTTTTGCGCGTCAGAGCCGGATGCAGATAACCGCGCGCGGCGCTGCATCGCTTGGAGCCGCGAATTGTATGCTCATAGCGCGACACGCCCTCTTGGCTTTTGCCGTTGAAGTCTTTGGTGAAGGGGATACCTGCTTGCTGACCGGCCTCGACAAAAACGTCGAGCAATTCATCATTTTCGCGATTGGATTTTTGCACGCTGAGCGGGCCACCCGTGCCGTGATAATCTTCATCGCCATCGCCGGAAAAATCTTCCGCCCGCTTGAAATAGGGCAACACGCTCTCATAAGACCAGCCCTGATTACCAAGCTGGCTCCAATGGTCATAGTCATAAGCATTGCCGCGAATATAAACCATTGCATTAATCGACGATGAGCCGCCCCAGCCGCGCCCACGCGGCCAATACATTTGCCGCCCGCCGAGATTGGGTTCGGCTTCGGTCTCAAAACCGTAATTCTGATCATTGCGCTCGGGCACTAATTGCGAATATCCGGCCGGCATATGAATAAACAGGTTTTTGTCTTTGCCACCGGCTTCCAGAAGCATGACCGAATTGTTTTCATCTTCGCTCAAGCGCGCGGCCAGCACACAACCGGCACTTCCGGCGCCAACAATTATGTAGTCAACCGTCTCAATCATTTATCCAACCTCTTTCAAATCGCGCTGATAGCGCTTCCAGTTTTCGACATAGTGCTCGGCCGAAGCAATCATGATTTTTTCATTATTCTCGTCCAACGCGCGCGCCACTCTGCCGGGCATGCCCAGCACCATTGAATTATCGGGGATTTCCTTGCCCTCACCAACCAGCGCATGCGCCCCAATGAGGCAATTTTTGCCGATTTTTGCGCCATTCAATATGGTTGCGCCAATGCCGATAAGTGAATTATCGCCGACCGTGCAGCCATGCAGCATGGCCTGATGGCCGATTGTCACATTTTTGCCAAGCGTCAGCGGAAACCCGATATCGGTATGCAAGACCGAGCCATCTTGCACATTGGAGTTTACGCCAATGGTAATCGGCTCATTATCACCGCGCAGCACGGCACCGAACCAGACACTGGCATTTTCTTCGAGAATAATCGCACCCATAATTTGCGCATCAGGGGCAACCCAATAATTGCCGCTTTCGGGAAATGTCGGTGTGCGCTCACCCAAAGCGTAGATGGTCATGCATGCCTCCCATAGATGCTGTTATCAATCGCTGTTTTCATGGTAAACACAGATTACGAACTGCGAAAGAGGAAACCATGATAAAGCGCTTATTGTCGCGGGCCGTGCCGGAAGAAGAGTGGCCGGTATGGGCATTGCCGTCAGTCATTTTTGCCGGCTTCTTGCTCAGCGGTGTTTTGTTTTATCTATTTTACTTCGGCCCCGGCATTCGTGACTTGCAGGGCCTGGCCTATGCGCCGACCGATGATGAAGGGCGTGTGCGCTTGGAGATTGGCGGCACATTGTTTTCCGTGCCGGCGCATTATACGCGCAATGGCCGCACCCGCCGCAGCGGCCAGCTTGACCATGCCAGCCTGCATGTTTTGCTGCCCGAGTTCAGCCCGTGGCGCGAAGACCGCGCCGAAGCGTTTCTCGATACCGGCATATTGTCGAAATTGCTGACCATTAATATTCGCGCAACGGCCAGCGAAATGCCTGAAGAACGTATCTTCAATGCCATTTACCGCCCCTATATTAACGGGTCGGGCGAAGTGACCGGTGAGGGACTGCAGAGCTTCGCTTTTCGTTCAGACTCGCCCTATGGCAAAAAACAGATTTTCCGCGGGTTGAAAACCGGCAGTGCCGCCGGGCGACAACGTCCGCCCCTATTTATTTGCGATATTGTGAAACATGAAAACCCGACTTGCGAGAGCCGCTTCAATCTCGGCACCACGGCGCAAGTCAGCTATGTGTTTAAACGTGTGCATTTGGCGCAATGGGAAGCCATTGACCGCGATGTGCGTGAAATGATCCGCAATTTCCGTGCCGCAGCGCGGCGACAAAACTGACTACAGCGTCGGCAGGTCGAACTCCAATATCGCCATATTGAAAGCGTAAGAAATTTCGCCTTCCTCATCGTCGCGAAACAATGTGCCGATAAATTCATCTTCCATAAACACTTCGACCATATCGTCTTTCGCGCCGCGCTTGAGCGTCAGCATGTCGTTTTGAAACTTGAGCCGCAAATAAGTTTGCACGCGAATGATTTCATCATTGTTCATGGAAAACCTCCGAAAATACTTGTTGCAAGCTACTGGGCTGTGAAACCGCCGTCAATAACAAGCTCAGCGCCGGTCATCCATTCGGACTCATCAGAGGCCAGAAACACAATACCATTGGCAATGTCGCGCGGCACGCCCAAGCGCCCCGCCGGTGTGCCCAGCGTCAAAGTTTCAATCGCCTCATTCTCGCCATCCATCGCCCCCATTTCGACGGCGCGCCTAATACCGTCGCGCAAAATATCGGTGCCGACAAAGCCCGGATGGATGGAATTGACACGGATTTTATAGCCAAGCGCGCCCATTTCCACCGCCATTGCTTTGGTCAAAAGCCGCACACCGCCTTTGGCCGCGTGATAAGGCGCTTGCGCCGACGAGCCGACAATGCCGTAAATTGACGACACATTAATAATGCTGCCGCCTTTTTCTTTCATGGCACGCACAGCGTATTTTGCACCAAGAAAAACACCATCAAGGTCAATCGCCAAAACATGCCGCCATTGTTCCAATGTGGTTTCCTCAAGCGGTGTCGAGTCATGGGCAATACCGGCATTATTGACCAGCACATCAAGCCCGCCAAAAGCCGAGAGGGTTGCGTCAATCGTCGCCTGCCATTGGGCTTCATCGGTCACATCGTGCGTCATAAATTGCATATTTTCATGCCCGTCGGCCAGCTTGATGCCTTCTTCTTCCAGCACGTCAGTGACCATGACATTGGCCCCTTCTTCATGCATGGCGCGCGCCATTTCCGCGCCCAACCCTTTTGCGCCGCCCGATACGAATGCGGTTTTTCCTGACAGTCTGCCCATATCACCCCCCATGACTTGCTGCTTATCGTTTAAATCGAGTCACCGTCTTGCCCGACCGAATGGTCCATTTGGCGCGACGGTTCCGGTGTCGTTACCTTACCGACAATTTTTGCCGGCACACCGACCGCCGTTGTATAGGCCGGCACATCGGTCAGCACGACTGAGCCGCCGCCGATTTTGGCGCACTCACCGACACGGATATTGCCCAGCACTTTAGCGCCGACGGAAATCAACACACCATCACCGATTTTCGGGTGGCGGTCGCCGCCTTCCTTGCCACTGCCGCCCAATGTGACGCCGTGCAGCATGGAAACATCATCGCCGACCGACGCGGTTTCGCCAATCACCACGCCAGTGGCATGGTCGATAAACACCCCTTTGCCGATATTGGCAGCGGGATGAATATCGGCCTGAAACACTTCCGAGGCGCGGTTTTGCAAATAAAGCGCCATGCCGCGACGACCTTCATTAATCAACCAATTGGCCGCGCGATAAGTCTGCAAAGCGAGAAATCCCTTAAAATATAGCACCGGATCGAGATAGGTGCGGCATGCCGGATCGCGGTCAAAATGCGCCACAATATCGGCCCGCATGGCGGTACTGACCGCCTTATTGTCGCTAAAAGCTTCCTCAAAAACCTCGCACAGCGTGCCTGCGCCGATTTCTGAATTGGCCAACTTTTCCGACAAATGCGAGGCAATCGCCATTTCCAGCCGCTCGAAATTCAAAATCGTTGCATTCAAAAAACCTGACAAAGCCGGTTCTTTTTCAGCCATTTGCATGGCTTCCTCGCGAATTTGCGACCATATAGGGTCGACTGTCGCTATTTTTTTTGCGCTTTCTGTCATATCAACTTCCATTTTGGCTTTCGCCCAATTGAACTTCAAGATACCATTTTGGCGGATTCACTGGCAAGCAACCTTTCACCATGCAATTTTTGACGACAAACAGGCTGAAATTTTATGTCGAGCAAGCAGGCAGCGGCCCACATGTGCTGGTCATTAACGGCACGGGCAATGATTTGCGCCGCAAGCCGAGCATTATCGACAGTCCACTGACATCACATTTTCGGGTCACCGCCTATGACCAACGCGGGCTTGGCCAAAGCGACAAGCCCGAGGGCCCCTATAGCATGCATGATTATGCTGACGATGCCGCGGCGCTTTTGGATGCATTGGACATTGATAAAACCATGGTTTTGGGCATTAGCTTTGGCGGCATGGTGGCGCAGGAATTTGCCATTAGGCACGGCGCGCGCCTGTCGCGATTGGCGCTGTGGTGCACCTCGCCGGGCGGTGCGGGCGGCGCTTCTTACCCGTTGCACGAATTGGAGGGCCTTGACTTGGAGGCACGCGTGGCAAGCGGAATGAAACTGAATGATACGCGCATTGATGATGATTGGCTGTCCGACAATCCCGATGCGGTGGCGGCGGCGCGGCAAAGACTGGACATGTCGGAATTTGCTCATGAACCGCGCTTTGCCGAAGGCCGCGCCGAGCAATTGGCAGCGCGCGCGCAACATGATTGCTATGACCGGCTCTGGCAAATATCTTGCCCTGTATTTCTGGGCGGCGGGCAATATGACAGCATTGCCAACCCCGCAGCTATGCAGGCATTGGCCGGTCAAATTCCCAATTCGCGGCTAACCCTTTATGAAGGTGGGCATTTATTTATGCTGCAAGACGGCAAAGTATTTCCTGACTTGCTGGCTTTTTTCGATGAGGAACAGGCATGAGCACGCTTTTACCGGCCAATATGCAAGCGATAGACAGCGGCGCAGCACGTCTGCTTGCGGGGCTGCAAGAAACCGATAATGGCAGCATCGGCCATGTGCTTTTCAACCTGCCGGAAAAGCACAATGTCATCGACCTTGAAGGCTGGCAGGCCATCACCCCTTTGATGCAACATTTGGCCGAGATTGAGAATATCAGGCTGATTGTGCTGCGCGGTGTCGGCGGCAAGGCATTTGTTGCGGGCGCCGATATTGCACAATTTGAAGAGGTGCTGAGCGGGCCGGAAGGCACGGATTTTGACCGCGCCACCATTGCCGCCTTTGATGCCATTGCCGCTTGCCCGATACCTACCCTCGCCGCCATTGAAGGCTATTGCATAGGCGGCGGCTTGGGCATTGCCGCCGCGTGTGACTTGCGCTTGGCGCGCAGCGATAGCCGATTCGGCATTCCTGCCGGTAAGTTGGGGCTGGCTTATCCGGCCAATGCCACGCATCAGCTGGCGCGACTGGTTGGCGTGTCGGAAGCCAAGCGGATTATTTTCACCGCCGCCAATTTGAATGTGGAAGAAGCGCTGACCAATCGCCTGATTACACTGGCCGCAACTGCCGAAGATTTCGAAGCCGCCCTGACCGAATTAGTGGCACAAATTTCAGCCAATGCACCGATGAGTTTACAAGCCAGTAAGTTTATTCTCGACAACCCACAGGCCGACAGCGAGGAGATTAAAAAACGCCTTGCAGATTGTTTGGCCAGTGCCGATTATGAAGAAGGACGCCGCGCCTTTATGGAAAAGCGCAAGCCCGACTTTAAAGGGAGTTAATAATGGATTTTTCAGATCAAATTGCCATCATTACGGGGTCATCTGCCGGTATTGGCCAAGCGGCCGCCATCGGTATGGCTGAGGGTGGCGCGAAATTGGTCATCAATTATTCCAAAAGCGCCGAGGCGGCTGAAAAAGTGGTAGCAGCCTGCAAAGCGGCCGGCGGCGATGCGATAGCCGTAAAAGCCGATGTTTCCGACGACGCAGATTGCAAAAAATTGGTCGAGGCGGCGATGGATGAGTGGGGCCGACTTGATATTTTGGTCAATAATGCGGGCACGACAAAATTCATGAACCATGATGATTTGGATGGGCTTAGCGCCGAAGATTTTGAGCAGATTTATGCCCTCAACCTTATCGGCCCCTATCAAATGACCAAACATGCGCGCCCGCATCTCGCCAAATCCGATGCCCCTTCGGTGGTCAATATTTCTTCCGTTGCCGGTGTGCGCGGCATTGGCTCCTCAATCGCCTATGTCGCCTCCAAAGGTGCGCTCAATTCAGCGACCTTGGCACTGGCGCGTTCTTTGGGACCGGAAAATATCCGTGTCAATGCGGTGTGCCCGGGCTTTGTCGGCACGGATTGGTTTCGCAATGCTTTTGGCGATGAAGTGTTTGAACAAATTGCAGAAGGCCAACGCAAAGGCACGCCAATGGGCCGCGCCGGTGGGCCGGACGACATTAAAGGCCCGATAATGTTCTTCGCCAGCCGCGCCAGCGCCCATGTAACCGGGCAATTACTGGTTGTCGATGCGGGTATGCTTTTGGGTATGCCGTTCAAAATTGGATAGGAGCGTCACCATGAGTGCCGAACTGAAAAAACAAGTTTGTGATATTATTGACGACATGGCCGATGAGTTGGTTGATGCCAGCCACGCCATTCACGCCAAGCCGGAAATCGCTTTTGAAGAAAAATTCGCCCACGGCTTGCTGACCGACAAGGTGGAAGCGGCCGGTTTGAGTGTTGAACGCCACGCATGCGGCCTCGACACGGCTTTCATTTCATCTTTCGGCGATGGCGACAGGGAAGTCGGCATTTTATCGGAATATGATGCCCTGCCCGGCATCGGCCACGCCTGTGGGCATAATATCATCGCCACAACCGGCCTCGGCGCCTCTTTGGCGCTGGCCAAATTGAACGGCGCGCTGCCCGGCAAAGTGCGTTATCTCGGCACGCCTGCCGAAGAAAGCGGCAATGGCAAAGAATTGATGGCGCGACAAGGCGCTTTTAACGGGCTTGATGCGGCCATGATGGTGCATCCGGCCGGTATCGACCTCATCACCATGCCGAGCTTGGCGGTCAATGAAGTGCGCGTCACTTATACCGGCAAAGCGGCGCATGCCTCGGCCATGCCGTTTGCCGGTGTCAATGCGCTGGACGCGTTGGTGACGGCCTATCAATCGATTGCCCAATTGCGCCAGCACATCAAACAAAGCGAGCGCATTCACGGCATTTTCAATGAAGCCGGATTGGCGCCCAATATTGTGCCCGACCATGCGGTCGGCACATTTTATGTGCGCGCCGAAAACGGTCTTGCGCTGGCAGAACTGAAGGCGCGCGTGAAAAATTGCTTTGAAGCGGGCGCGCTGGCCGCCGGTTGCGAGGTGCAGATTGACTGGGCACTGGGCGATTATTTGGAAATCAAAGATAGCTGGGCCATTGCCGAGCGCTATCAGCAAAATGCCGAAAGCTTGGGCCGCAATTTTTTCCCGCTGGAAAAAATGCCGACCAGTGGTGCCGGTTCGACCGATATGGGCAATATCAGCCACCGCGTGCCGTCCATTCATCCGATGATTGCCTGTGCCCCGCCCAGCGTGGTCATTCACAATCCCGAATTTGCCAAATGGGCCGGTTCGGAAAAAGGCGACAAGGCGGTGATTGACGGGGCCAAATCGCTGGCCATGACGGCGATTGACGTGCTGACCGACAAAAAAATGATGCAGCAAGCGACAGATGATTTTGCTGCCACGGCCGAGTTTTCGGCGCAATCCATCGCACAAGCCTGGCACGGCGAAGGCGGGCATGAAAACGGTGATGCCGCGCTAGGCGGCTGCGGCTGCTGCTAACGGCTCTTTTTCCGGCTGAAGGCTCTGTTCTTGCTCTGGCATGAGCAAGCAGCTATAAACGCCGCGAGTCACACGAGGTAAATCATGGCGCAGTCAGCGACCCCGAAAATCAGCAATAACGATGGCGCACAGGAAATTTTTGTGTCGGTCAAAGAGTTTGAGTGTATCGGCGCCGAGCCCCCCTTTGACCATCCGCATATTTATCTCGATATGGGCAGCGAAGATGAGATTGTTTGCCCCTATTGCTCGACCCGCTTTCGGTTCAAAAACTAGCCATCCCAAGCGCTAAATTTTCTTGCGATGTGTCTCGAACCGACGCAATTTATCGGCTATGGGGAGACTATTGCAAATCATAGGTTATTCGCTGCTGGCCGTTATCGGCCTGTTTGTCGTGCTGTTGCTTTTTTCCAGCCTTATGATTGCCACCGATTTGACCAAGCAGGAACTGATTGACAAATACGCCAATGAAAAATCATTTTTCTATTTCCTGCCTTCTGGCGCAGAAGTGCATATTCGCGATCAGGGTAATAAGAACAAGCCGCCACTTTTTCTTTTGCACGGCTCCAATGCCTCGCTGCATACGTGGGAGCCATTGGTCGCGCAATTAAAAGACGATTATCGGCTTATCAGCTTTGACCTGCCCGGCCACGGGCTGACCGGCGCCACCCCGCAAGAAGATTATTCCAATATTGCGATGGCCAATTTCACCCGCGAAGTGATTGAGCTTTATGATTTCAAATCCGTCACATTGGTCGGCAATAGTATGGGCGGCGCGGTGGCGCTGCGCTATGCGTTGATGTATCCGCGCGAAGTGGATGCACTGGTGCTGGTGTCGTCAGGCGGTATGGAGCGCAATGACGATGACGGTTCGGTCGGGGCGTTCGCGCTGGTCGGCTCCGAAATCGCGCTGCGCCTGATGCGCTATTTCACCCCGCGTTTTCTGGTTGCCAGCACGCTGGAGGGCGTCATTGCCGACCCTGATAATTTCGTCACTGACGAGATGGTCACGCGCTATTGGGAATTGCTGCGCATGGCCGGTTCACGCGATGCCAGCATTAAACGTTTTTCAGAAAGCGGATTGGAGCCGTCGCTGGAGCCGATTTTGCGCGCCGTTGACCCGGCAACGCTGCTTATTTGGGGCTCACAAGACAGGCTGATTGACCCGAAATATGGCATAGCCATGAACACGCAAATTATCGGCAGTTTGCTGAAGCTTTACCCGCAGGCCGGGCATTTGGCACATGAAGAATTGCCCGAACAGACCGCCGCTGACATTCGCGCCTTCCTCGACCGCGCGCTTTATACCGAGTAAGGACGGCGCTTATCATTTTATTATTAAATGATGGTGGCCTCGGACGGTAAAAGCACCTGCCGAGCAAAGCGAGGCATGGTGCGCCTTCCGCTAGCGGCGCAAAGCGCCGCGCCATGAGGGCTCAAAAAACTCATTGGTCATGAGAAAGATGGTGGCCTCGGACGGACTCGAACCGTCACGCTCTAATCGAGCCGCAGATTTTAAGTCTGCTGTGTCTACCAATTCCACCACGAGGCCGCGCCGGAAAGCGCTTTCTATAACATGAATTGCCGCGCCGTCAGTTGGAAATATCCTGCATTTTCAGGGTTTCGCCGATTTTCATCACCAAGGACTGATTGCCCGCCGCTTCGACAAAACGCTGGCGTGGTTCATCGAACGGCTCAAACGACAAAATGAAGGTGCCCCAATGCATCGGCACCATACGCTTGCAGCCGACCTCGCGGCCCATATCAACGCCGCCTTCCGGATCCATATGCGCACCGCGCATGAAGTCACGCGGCGCATAAGCGCCAATGCTCATCAGGCCGAGATCGCAACCACCATGATTATCGCTCATATGCTGACCGATTTCGTTGAACAGGCTGGGATGGGTTTCGGTATCACCGGTATGAAACACCGAGCGGCCACCGGCAGAAAAGCCATAGGACATCCACAAAGTGCGATTAATGTCGAAGAGCGAGCGGTTCGACCAATGCACGGCGGGATAAGCGGTCAGTTTGAAATCGCCATTATCCGACGGCAAGCGCACCTCATCATACCAATCGACCTCACGCACATCGCCATAGCCCTTGAAATATTTGCCCAGCCCCAAAGGCACCACGGCGGTAATACGCTCTTTATTGGGCAGCTTGTCGAGCGTCGCCGTGTCGAGATGGTCATAATGCGCGTGGCTGATGACCACCACATCAATCGGCGGCAAATCTTCAATAAACAGACCGGGCGGCACAAGACGCGCCGGGCCGGTAAAAGAAACCGGACTGGCGCGGCGCGAAAACACCGGATCGGTCAACACATTGACGCCATCGAGACGCACCAGAAATGTCGCATGGCCAATCCAGCTGACGAAATCATCATCGCCTATTGCCGCCAATTGCGCTTTTGCGGCGTCGCGCTTTATCGCATGGTCGCGCGGAATGCTCGGCGCTTCGCTGACGGCATTGCGCCATATGGCTTGACTGAAAAATTTCATGCGGCGGGTAAAGGGAATGGTGCGCTTGGGGCTGTCAGGCGGATTGCGAAAACCGTTTTCCAAATGATGATAGGGCGCATCGCCGCCCAGCGGGCGACCGACATTGCTGCCACAGGCCGACAGCAACACACCCAAGCCAAACACCAATGCGAGTCCCGCTACTACTGACATTTTCATTTCCGCCTCTTTCGTCAACCCATAGAAAAACGGCGGCCTGAAAGACCGCCGTTAATCATTATAGGTCGAAAAGCTTAGTTTTCCAGACCTTGCCATACCGGCCAGCATTTGCTGCCGGCTTTTGAAGCAACAGCAGCTTGCGCGGCTTTTGAATTATCGCCGGCTTGTGTGGCGGTGTAGTCCTCTTTACCGGCGCACCACACATAGAACTTGTGGTTGCCCGCTTGTGACATGGCATCAAAGCTTGAGTTCAAGGCAATAGCGGCATTTGGTAGAGCGAACATGGCGGCTACGGCCAGAGCAGAAACAGTCTTTTTCATAAGAACCTCCCTAATTGGTAGAGATACTCTGCGCATTTTCATCGCAAAAGAAAATTAAATTTTTTGTTAGGTTTTGCCTTTAACCCTTCAAAAACTCGGCCGGTGGTGGACGCTCAATCAAAGCCATGCCCATATCGGCAAATTGTTGCTTCACCGCCGCTTCAACTTCAGCCAGCGCCGCCACATCGCGGCCCCGCGCCACCACGCTGACCCCTGCCCCATCAGCGCCGTAAAACGGATAAAGACCAATACTGACTTGCGGATGCTCGCCTTGCAGTTTTTCCATTGCCTCGGCGATCGCGCCTTCCGGCACTTGCGCGGTAATGGTGACGGAGGAAAGTTTTTCACCGCCCTCCAAAGTCGGCAAAATATTTTCCATCATCGCTTGCATGATTTTCGGCACA
>Ga0181568_10001478_pt1 | contig 21623 bp, 26 predicted proteins | sample 101ome_20_FD_133758 | JGI IMG/M metagenome (GOLD analysis project Ga0181568, IMG submission 133758) | Coastal salt marsh microbial communities from the Groves Creek Marsh, Skidaway Island, Georgia - 101404AT metaG (megahit assembly) | ecosystem: Environmental > Aquatic > Marine > Intertidal...
CAAAATCAAATGATGTTTTAACTGTAGCAGTTACAGCAGTCATATCGAAGTTGTTATTTCCGTATGTAGCACCTAGTGCAATACATTCATCTTCAATTTGTTCTACTAGTGTTTCTGCTCCAGAACCATCATAATCTAACGATGCATTTGATTGTTCAACTGCAAAACACATTTTTTGATTAGTTGCGTGTAAGTCACCTCTGATAACAATAGTTGCATACTTACCGATAATTTCAATAAGTGCTTGGATTGCTTCATTAGCACCTGTCTCAGCGTTTGCTGCTGCGCCAAAATCTACTTCAAAAAATGTTAGATTCTTTCCACCTGGGAAATCAATAGCAGTAACATCTGATGCAGGTTTTCTATTTTCTGCAACTAATACTGAACTGCCGCCGCCAATTGTTGATGTTAATAAGTCTGCCATCTTTATGCTCCTTTATGTTCTTCTAACGCTTTAAGTAATTGCTCTTTAATAGAAGCACGAAGTTCTTCACCTTCTTTCACACGTTGCATAGGATTATCTCCGCCTGCTACTTTAGGATGAGTGCCTTTCATTCTATTCATACCACCTGAATTTTTCTTTGTGATATATTCAATATCTCTTTCATCTTCATCTGGCTCGTTAGCATATGCTTCTTCTTTATCTTTTTTATCTTCCTCATCGTCTTTTTCCATATCATGGTCATCCATATCGTGATCCATGTCACCATCTTTGTCAAGTCCCTTAATCATAATATGATCCTTGTCATGGTCTTTAGGAAGATCTTTTTCTCCGCCTGGCATATCATCATTGTCGCCGTCGAAGTCTGGTAAAAGTTTATTAATTGGTTTTGGCATTGGTGGGCCTTCCGGCTCATCCATTCCCATTGGAGGTATCATGCTAATTGTAGGCATATCCATTTCAGGCTTATCTTGTCCGCCCATTTTTTTAATTAGTGCCATCACATCGTCAATCGCATCACCTTGTGCATTGATGTTTACTGTCATTGATGCTTTATCTTTGGGCTCTGATGGTGCCATCGGTGCCATTGGTGGCATCTCATTCATACCACATTCTTGTGTGCTTTGTTCTACAGGTGCCTCTGTTTTAGGGGCTTCAAGTTCCTGCATCTTTGCGACTAGTTCTTGAAAATTCATATTAATTACTCCCTACAGGACTTTTTACACCTGCTTTATCTTGTTTTAATTTTGGTGTGTCTTGATAAACATCTGCTTTAAGTTTATCATGACCTAGTTCTTTTTTTCTTTCTTTAGATTCTTTTGAAAGAGATTTTAAAAAATCTTTGTTGAAGTCGTCACCAAAATATTCTTTGTGCTTAATTTTCATGCCATCTTTGTATTGGTTGTCATGTAGTAATGCACCTTCGTAGTCAGCATTATCACCCGCTGTAATTTGATCAATTTCAGTAGGACTTGCGCTATTTCTAACTTTATAATATCCTGGTTGGCAACAACCCATTTCAAAAATTTCTTTTTCAATTTCTGTTGGTGTAATAGGATATTCAGTCATCACATCAAATGTATGAACTTCCATGTTTTTTAGTTCTGGAAAATCATGCGGAAGTTCTGTAACAGGAGTAGTTTTCATTTGTTCAAATGTAATAATACCTCTGTTCTCTATACGAGATTTAAGTAAGTTGGCAAAGTCTTCTGGCAAGTCGCCAGCAATTTTTACCTTCAAACTATAGGTTTTTTTGCTCTCTGCGAGATATTCTGTAAACGTCTTCATATGTATATTTATTCCTTTTCGCTCAATTTCTTCATTAATTCATTGCGATCAAGCATTACATAGCCCTTTCCATCTAACACATCGTTAGGATCTTCTGGTGAATCTTTGTCTATTTTCAATTTTTTCAGTTGTAAATCCACTGCTTTAAGTTTTTTATCTACTTTTGCAGTTTTAGCATCTACTGCATTTTTGAGCATGCTGCTCGCTACTTCAAATATTCTTCCACTATATCTAACTTCAACGTTCATACCTAAATCCATTAAATCATCATAGGCTTTTTCTGCTTTATCTGCTAAATGATCTAAGTCTTTTTCATCTAAATTATCAAGTTCTCTAATTTGAGGTAGATCGCCTGTAATCTTGTTTACAGCCTGCATGCTATCATTTAAACTTCTAATCTGCTGATGCTTTTCTTCATTAGTAACTTCTTTAGCCTCAACTGGTTGTTGTGCCTGCTCTTGTTCTTCTAAATTAAAAAGGTCTTCTAATTTCTTTGTCATAATATTACTTATCCAAAAAACTACCACATCCAACTAATAAAAGAGTATCTCTCACCATTTGTAACAGGTTCTACTCTATGTGGATACATAAAATTACTAGGAAATATTAATAAATCTCCTGCTTGTAAATCAAGTTGTAAATTGTCAAACATAATAAATTCACCACCTTGATAATCATCATTTAATATACCTAAAAGACTCAATGTCGGTATACCTTTATTTTGTCCATCAAATAGGTCAGTTATGTGATCACAATGCATTGCCATTTTTTTATTATTTGTATACCTGTTAAATCTTATTTGTGAGTAACCTGACCAACTGCTAAACCATTTGTAATTTAAATCATCTTGATATTGTTTTATGCTATTCCAAAGTTTATCCATTATTATTTTTGTATAAACTGTTGAATCAAAACTTACATCTAATTCTTGATTACCACTTTTATTATTATATTCATTTGTTGATGCTTCGTAAAACTGATGTTCATTCCAATTAACATCTTTTAAACTTGCAATTACTGATTTACAAGTTTCAGCATCTAAAAATGATTTTTCTATTTTAATATAATCTTTAAGTTCCGCATGCATACTATAATTTATCTTCGTTTGCTACCAGTGTGAAAAATATCATCTTCGCTAACGATTCTAAATCTAACTCTTTTTTGTTTACACCATGCTGCTGCGGCTTCCCATTTGGCTTGATTTTTAATATATTGTTCTTGATTATATCTACTTTTTCCTACTTTTTCTCTAAGAGTTTGGTTAGCAGGTTTTACCTCAACTACTTCGGCATTCTTTTTGCCGTTTCTATCTTGATAGACAATAAAAAAATCAGGCACATATATTGAATACTTTCCTGTAAGAGGATCTTTATAAGGTATCTTTATGCTTTCACTCGCCCAGTTTTGAACACCTGGATGTTCGTCGAGCATTCTCATAAAAACAAATTCCCAACTACTTCTTGCAAGTGGTTTTTTATTACCGACATACTTGTTAGGATTTTTCATTTCAAATCTGCCTTGAGCAAATTTAGCCATATTATGGAACCACGTTTCTAGTTTTAGATATTTCACCTACAGATTGTCTATAACCTAAGGTTGATGTAGGTGTTCTATTATTATTTAGAATTTCACTTACTAATGCACTTAAATCAGTTTGATTTAAAACTTTAAGTTTATCTAATATTTCAAATACATTTAAATTTTCTAATTTTGCTTGTTTAAGAATAGCACTTGCTAGTGTAACACACGCTTCATCACCAAACTGTCTTGCTTTAAAAAATGCTACGGTAGCATCAACATCAGTAGCGTTAAACTGTAAAGGAATCTTACCGTATGAGTCAAAGAATAATTTGCTCCTTGCTGCACTGTCGTTAATTTGTTTTGCTGGTAAATTAGTTGATGCCATTTTATGTTCCACCAACTACGTTTTTAGATGATCCTTGTGTAGTTCCATTGGCAGGATCATTTTTTGTAAATATTGCACCTGCAACACCACTTATAGTATTAGCAACTGCTTGTGTGCCTGCTGGACTTGTTAAAATATTTACACCTTCTTGTAGAATGCTTTCTGAACTTAGTCCTTTTGCATTCTTGTATGTGTTAACTGCACCTATTGCAGTTGACAAAAATCCTTGAGGTGAACTAAATGCAGTTCCATCCCCAACAGCACCAAATACTGATTCCAATCCATCTAAGACACCGCCTTCGCCAATTAAGTTACTTACACCACCACCAGCAACTGTTAACGGTGACGGAGTATTATCATAATGAAGTGTAGCAAAACCTTTTGGTGATCCTTCTGAAACTGTTCCTGACGAGTATTGAACTGCTTCATACTCTAATGTCATAGAATTTTCTGCAGGTTCTGCTGTTGATGCATAATCTCTATCTCCGTGTGACCATGATGTAATCTTTGGATTTACAAGTGTGTATCCTATGAATCTTCTTCTTCCCATCGTAAACAATGTAACAGATTTAAAAAGATCTGTTGATTTATCACTGTCTAGTCCATATCTAAATTTATCTATATCCGTGCCAGTCATTCTATAATGATTGCTGTCATAAGCACTATTAGGCAAATTTCTATCTGTAACATAGTAGCCATAATATATTGCCCATAATGCACTTACTACGCCTTGATTGTCATCATGGAATGTAAAATTCACCGGATCATAATTTAACATTTTATAAACGATGTTTTTTCTATTATATTGATTTAATGTATCTGTATCAAATTTGAAACTTGGCAATTGGGCTGTTTTTACTAATAAACCAGTTTCTTCGACATGTTTTGCAGTAAAGTTACCTGCTTTGTGTGCTGTATTATCTAGTTCTATTCTAAGAAAGTAATTAAATTTAGTTTTAGGTGCTAGTCTAAGACCATCATCAACAAATAATCTAGTTGCATGCGTGTAGTTTGCAACTCTACCTTTAGGGTTTGTTAAACCTGTAAAAACATCTGTAAGAAATCGTGTGAATTTGTTTGCCATACTATTATTTAGCCATAAAAAAAGCCCGGAAAAAATCCGGGCTTTTTAATACTATTGTTAGAGTAATTACTAACCTTGAGCTGCACTTGCACCAGTTGTTGCATCGCCCAGTGATCTTTCGACCGCTGCACCAATACCAACACCAACGCCTTGCTCTCCTGGTCCCCATTGAACCATGTTGTCGAAACGTATTGTCAATGCAACTTGCATTGGCTCATTAGTTCCGTAGTTAGCATCACCGTAATTTACATTAGTTAAGAAACAACCATATAAGTTAGAAGTTTCTAAAATGTTTACGCCAGCAGCATTGTTTCCATTACCACCGTCTAACACTTCAATTTTAGAAGTAAATTTATAATCAATACCAGATCTTGCAGAAGCCTGTTCAACAAAGTCGAACTGTTTCTGAACCTGTTGACCAACAAGTTTTTGAACTTCACCACTAGCATCATCACGTAAGTTAAGCGTGATTGTCTCAAATGTATACTTACCTGCTAGGTAAACACGTGAGTTGTAAATCTCTAACGGCATTTCTTCAAAACCAACAGTTGGTCTGGTTACGTCAACTACTTGTTTTGTTAGTTCAGTTGCAGCACTTACTCCAAAACCTAAAAGTGTCACCCTAAAGCGATACTTTAGTTTAGGCATCAAGAGCACTTGGTTGCCTGCGTCTGTAGGAACTGAAAAGTTATTTAATGATGTAATAGGCATGTCTTATATCTCCCCTGTGTTCTTGACACGCAACGGAATGTATATGAACTCAATAGCCTTAACAGGTTCAATAGCAATATCAACATAAAGTTCATTTCTATCAATCCTTGCCGGTGTATTGTTTGTTTCATCACAAACTACCGCGAAGTCGTAAATTGCTCTTAGACCAACTAGTTCTAAAAGTAAACTTTCAACTGATTGTTTAATCTCATCTCTAGTAATCTTATCATTTGGTTCAAAGATATACGGACGAGCCAATTTATTAAGTTGACTACGTAGGTATACTACCAAACGTGCTACGTTGATTCTATCTAGCGCAGAAGCATTTCTTGCTCTAGTTTTTTGACCATAGTTAACTAAACCAACTCCATTAAAGAATGTAATCGGATTAATCTTTAGATCATACAACGTATCTCTTTGTCCTTCGTTCAGGGCCACTGTTTGGAATTCTCCTGTAGCAGCATCAATGTAACCAACTGCTGTTGCATTTGAAACTCCTCCACGTCGTGTTCCTGCCGGAGCAAACCATGGGAACGATACTTGATCGCTAAGTGCAATAGTTCTCATCATCATGTGTGATGCAGGAACTACAGCATTTGCGCCTCCTAGGTCAGTTGTAAATCCATTTGGATAAAACGTTCCTAGATATTCGTCATAGGTTACTAATCCATTGTCACTGTTGTCAGTAACTAGATTAGCATTTGTTCCATAGTTAGTTAAAGTCGTAGCATCTGCTGCTAGTCTTAGTGGTGTATCACCAATTACAAAAGCAGTTAAACCTCTGTCAATATTTAGATTAACAAGGTTGCTCATTACTTCTGTATAACCAGGTGCAGTAATAAGGTTAAAGTTTCTACGCTCTTCATCTCTAATTTGACTGCTTGTGTCAATTACAGATTTTAGTCCTTGAACAACAACCATACGCTGTGCTTTTCTACCAAATGATCCTGAACCATCTTCTTGGTTTCCTGATTCAGTTGACCAACGGTCTGTTGCATAACCGCTCATTGATTCATCTTTGTAACGATTATTATCACCAGTAGTGTCAATGTAATTGTTATTGTATTTCTTAACGTTGCCACCGCTTCTACGTAAGTTCCATAGCAACATGCCCTGCGGATATAGTGCAGGATCTGGAGCATCTGGATCTAAGTAGTTGCTTGCTAATAGATCTTTAATAGTTGCTGCTGTGTTTCCAGTAGCACCTGTTGAACCATAACGTGCATCTGCAAATAAAATACCGTCTTCAGTTGTTTGATCAGTTTTATCTACTAATACCCATTCAAGCAAATTAGCATCCCACTTATAAATTGTTGGGAAGTTTTCTAAATCTGCGGTTGAAATCCAAAGGTCTCCTGTAACTAGTGCAGAACCATCACTTTGTGTAGTAGGTGCAGTTGCAGCAACCTGTGGTCCTTCTGGATCACTGTTTACAAATGCTGCTGTTGAACCTAATGCTGGATCTGAGCCATCATATTGATATCCAACCCATGTAGTTCCATTGTGATACATAATATCTACTTCTGAAAACTCCGGGCTATACCAAAGTTGACCGTCTGCTGGCTCATTTTCAGGTGCACTAGGACTTGCATAAAAGTCTTGTGCTGATAATGGTTGCCAGTTTGAAGCCAAGTATCTGTTTTCTGCTGTAGAGTCATCTGCTCCTGCTGCTAATTGTGTTTGACCTCCTGAATAACCTGCATCTGACAAGTTATAGAAGTTTGCACCACCTGCTCCTGTGTCAATGTTGTAAGGAGTAAACAGTGTTTCAATAGCATCTAAGCCTACATCTCTAAGTCTAAAGTCACCACCTTCTTTGTGAACTATTTCAACTTTGTTGTCGTCATTTACAGATGCTTCAATGTTTGTAAATCCTGCTGCGTTAATCGCTGCTGCCATTGTAGTTGCATCTGATGTTGCACCTGACGCAGTAAATGTAATTCTTACTGCACTGTTAAGTGCAAGTTGTCCAACAATTGATTCTTCAATTTCAAAGTTGTATGTGCCACTTAATTGTGTAGCAACTTCTGCTGAAGTAATTTTTGTTTGACCAGTCGCTGATCTGCGCCATACTCTAAATGATGCAGTTGCTGGTGAACTGTCATAACCGCCATGCTCATGTGCATTAGACTGAACAAATAAAGTATCAACTGCTAAGTTAACACCTCCACCTGATCTATCTAAGTAGTATAAAGCACTGTGTCCATTTTCATAAATTGGAGCATCAACACTTTCCCATGCTGTTGTTGCACTTGACCATTTTGAAGCTCTCCAACGTGCACCGTTGTTTGGTTCTGTAGTTTTAATCCATACAGATCCTGTTGGTCTAGCATCTACATCAGTTCCCATTGTTCCTTTCCATTGTGGAACAGATGTGTGTGGAGTTTGTTGTAGTTCTGGTCCTTTGTAAGTTGCTGCTGAAATTTCCAATTCATCTAAATCAGCAGTTCCTGCTGTAATTGTAATTGTGTTAGCATTTGAATTAGATGTTCCGTCTGTGTAAATGTAAATTGTGCTGTTTACATTTTTAGCAGTTATACCTGTAATTCCTAAACCGTTGATGTTTGCCACAATTTCGTCAACTGTGTCACTACCGCCGATTGTTACTAAAGTTCCGTTAATTTGGAAATTACCTGCTGCTGCTGTAATTTTAGAAGCATCTAATTGTGCTGTAATAATAGTTGGATGGCTAGCTCTCCAATTTTGTGAGCCAACTAATACCCAGTCACCTGCTGCTACGCCTGCTTGAGTGTTTCCTGCTGACTTATAATAAATTCTTGCAGGATCTTTAGAAGCACTAAAAGTTGTGTCTGTGCCTACTGTTTCAAATACAACTGCATAATCACCAATTGAACCAACTGATGCTTTTGGAGCATTGCTGTTAATTTTTGCAGCATCTGCATTTGTTAAAACTGTAGGTGTTTTTGCACCAAACTTTTGTCCGCCTGTTGTGCTAATTGCAGCGGCGTTCCATTCTTGGATACCATAGGATGTAGATCCTGTGTTAATCCACCATGTGCCGTCGTCCGGATTCGCCCCCGGAGCATCTGCTGAACCTTGTAGTTCATTAAGGTCCACATCTGCACGAACAATAAATGCTGCGTTCGATACACCTAATAAACTATATGCTGCTAACAAACCATATTCGTTTAATTCGCTTCCATGAATTGGTGTGTTGCTCGCTGTCTTTTCGAAGTTTGGAACTCCAAAAAGATCTACTAATTCTTTTTGACTTGTTACTTTAAATGCATTTCCTGCATTCGCCGCCGTAGTTGCTGCTGCAACGCCAGTGCCTGCGGCATTTGTTTTATCTTGCGCTGTGGCAACGACAATTAACGGAGTTGTCCCTGGTTCTGCAGGGGTGTAAAAACTTTCGTCAATTACCGTAACTTCTACGCCGGGTGATGTAAGTGCCATTCCTTTATCTCCTGGTAATGTATATTCTCTTTCAATGCATTACGTAATGTATTGTTATACTGTATTTAGCAGATTGTCAGAAAAAACCGTTATTAAGACCTATTTTGGAAAGGGGTAGAAAAGGTGTAAATAGTTGTATGAGACCTATTTGTAAATGCGGTTTAAGACCCTGTGCAGTTAACTATAAGAAGCACGGTAAAACTTATTATAGAAGTTTATGCGAGGGGTGTTCTAAACATGGTGTGTATTATGGAGTTCCTAGATGGTATAGATCTGGCTATAGAATGAAAAAACAGTGTGATAAATGTGGTTTCAAATCACCACATAAAGAAGTATTTAGGGTTTTCCACGTAGACGAAAACCTAGATAATTGTAGACGTAATAATTTAAAAACGGTGTGTGCAAACTGTAGAACAGTGTTGGCTAAAGAAGGTATAAGATGGAAACAAGGAGATCTAGTTGCCGACTATTGATGCAATAGATGTGTAAAGTTGTTCAATAGTTTGATCGTTTACTATTTCATTATCAAATTTAGTTCCAACCCATGCCCACTCACTGGCATGAATACCACTATCTTTCATACCTTTGATTCCTGCATTTGAACCTTGATTTGCTGCAATTGCAAGATCATACCAACTTGGTAAAGCGCCTCTTTTTACCCATATAATTTTGCCACCTAAATTTCTAATAGCCTTTATTTCATTAGGGAATCTTACATCACTTACAACAATATTATCATTACTTTTACGCAATTTATTTTCAAGACTAGCAATCCAAATATCGTCATGAAATGTTTTTCTGCATACCTCTGTCCCCCAATATTGTAAAACCCACCGAGGAGTTAGAGTTGGCATATTCAATCTATCAGCCCACCAAGGATCTACCTTTTCGCGCCATTCTCTTGCCTGTTTAGACTTGCCTTCTAGCATATCTCTATCCCAGCCAAAAACTGCCGCAACAGCATCTTTTAGAGTGCCGGCAAAACTTTCTCTTCTAAATTCATGGAAGTTTACAAGGTAATCAGCAACTGTATCTTTGCCTGAACCGATAAAACCACATACACCTATAATCATTTATTTTCTCCTAATAAAACAATTATAGTGTATTATAGAGTATTTGTCAAGTAATTAATAGAATGGTTTTGGCTGTCCTGGCTTACCTGTGTTAAGTTTTCTTGCCAAAACACTTGCTGTATTGATTGATTTAGTTCTTTGCTGTCTACGTGCTTGTGTAGGAGCAGTTCTAGCTCTTGTAGTTTTCATTTTTTGAGCTCTTGCTACGTTGTATTGCTGCACACACTTTGAAGGATGACTAACTTGTCTTCCTGCTCTTGGTCCTACTGAACATCTAAATCTTAGTTTGGTTTTGCCGCCTCTTGCACTTGGAGCAGATCTTCCCCAAACCATTTTAGCAACTTCATTAAAGATCTCGTTGTGTTCTTCTTCTGTAACTAACTCTGATATACGCATTATCCTATAATCCAACTGTAACCATGACCGCCTGCAACTTGTGTTCCAAGTTCCATTGTTAGGCGTTCAATATCATTAAATCCTTCTTGTTTAATACTTGCACCATTAAGAGCAGTTCCGCCTTGTGGTCCAGCAATCGAAGCAAATTTTTCACGTGCTTGTCCTAGCATGACTTTACAGTTTGCTAGTGTGTAATCTTTAATCCACTGTCCTGAGTATACATCTTCTAGTATCACAAAGTCTGGTTTATCATTGTATGCCCAAAGCAAAACTTCTTCTTGTCCTCTAGGACGTTGCATAATAATTAACTTTTTACTTTGTGGGTTCCATGTAAAATTGATAAATGAACCAAACATTTTACCAACTAATTCTTGATACTGCGCAAATAATTCATACGTTGCTAGTCCACCCATGTTAGTAGAACTTAGAAGATATGTATTTGTATATGCTAAATTGAATGGTTCAAACACTGTTCCGCCCGTTCCATTACCTGATCTAGATCCAACACTTCTTCTATATATCTGTCTTACCTGTTGTATTTCATTTGGTAAAATGTATTCATTTTGATCTTTTTCTAGTGTTAGAGTTATATAACTTTCTTCAACAGAATTATCTGATCTTTGGCGGAACACACCTAGTGATCTTTTAAGTGCAGTTTCGTAATGATCAGGATCAAGTTCTACGTCAATCATGCCATCGCCTAGCATTAATCTAACATAGTCAAATACTTCTTGTTTTGCTTTATCTATTTGGCTCATATAACTATTTATGCCTTGTGCTGAAAACGGTAAATACATATACTATGCCAAGACTAAGTTTATACCGTCCAGAAAAGGGCAACGATTACAAGTTTATAGACAAGACTGCCTGGGAGATGTTCCAAGTTGGTGGAACAGATGTCCTATTGCACAAGTATTTAGGATCGGGAGGTGCTATACAAGGTAATACTCCTAGCACACCATCATATGACAGTCTAAGTCCTACAAACATACAGGATATGTTATTCCTTGAAAATAGGGATAGAAAGTATGATCCTGATGTATATGTTATGCGCGGTGTATATAATGTGCAAGATATAGATTTCAATCTAAGTCAATTTGGCTTGTTTCTACAAAATGATACAATATTCATCACTTTTCATATTACAGATACAGTTGAAAAATTAGGTAGAAAATTGATTCCAGGCGATGTAATTGAATTACCACACTTGAAAGATGAATATGCGCTCAATGATTTAAATTATGCATTAAAACGTTTTTATGTAATCGAAGACGTAAATCGTGCTGCTGAAGGATTTTCAGTAACTTGGTATCCTCATTTATATAGAGCAAAATGTAAACCTTTAGTAGATTCACAAGAATTCAAAGATATACTAGATCAAGTTGCAAACCAAGAAGGGTTCAAAGGCGAATTTAACGAGGGTAATACTTATTACCCTGGTGATGTAATTTCTTATAACGGAGAAAAATACGAAGCAACCTGCGAAACCACTGTTGCTCCTCCGAGCGAATGTTGGAAACTTGCTGACACACTTAAAGATATTATGTCTACTTACGAAAAAGAAATGCAAATAACAAGTGCAGTTCTTGATCAAGCAGAAGCAGATACACCACAAAGTGGATATGACACTACCAAACTATTCACTCTGCAGAGAACAGAAGATGGTAAGAGCGAATTAGTTTCTGCAGATCAAACTTTAGATGATGCAACAATAGATACAATTACAGCAGATACTGTATATCAAAGTGCTGAAGCAAATGGCTATACAGGTTATCTTGTAGAGGACGGTATACCACCTAACGGAGCACCATTTACTCAAGGTATAGCATTTCCTATAGGACCGTCAGAAGGACAATTCCACTTACGCACAGATTACAAACCTACTAGATTATTTAGATATGCAAAAGGTAGATGGAGTAAGATGGAGGATGACGTGAGAACAAATATTACTAACTTAGGCACAAGCGATACTAATGCAGGTAAAACTTATGCAGGTAAAGAAAATAGAGAAACATTAAAAACATCATTTATCAATAATACAAATGAACAAGTAATTGATGGAAAGAATGTTACAGAAAAACAAAGTCTTTCTAAAGCGTTAAGACCAAAGGCGGATGAATAATGCGTATAGATGAAATATTAGGGTTCGCAACACGAACACCAAAAAAAACTACAATTAAGAAAAAAGTGCGACATGATGATGACGAACCGCTTGCGATTAAATTACAGAAGCGTAGAGCTGCTGCTGCAAAAGGTGACAAAACTGCATTCACGCACGATTTTAAAAAGGCAAATAAATAATGGATTTTTTCTACGACGGACAAATTAGACGTTATGTAACTCAGTTTATGAGAATTTTCATAGGATTCAAATACCAAGCAGGCGACGGAACACAGCAAAGTATTCCTGTAATGTATGGAGACATGACTAGGCAAGTAGCAAATATTATTAGAGAAAATTCAGAAAATAAATTGCCAACAGTTCCAAGAATTGCATGTTATATAACCGGACTAGAAATGGATACAACACGATTATCTGATCCAACATTTGTTAGTAAGGTTAATATTAGAGAAAGAAAATACTTTGAAGACGAAAACGGAAATCGAGAGTATACTGGTGCACCAGGAAAAAATGTTACTGTAGAAAGAATTATGCCTACTCCGTATGTCATGACAGTTAAAGCAGATATATGGACATCAAATACTGATCAAAAATTACAACTTTTAGAACAAATATTAGTATTGTTTAATCCTGCATTTGAAATACAGACTACAGATAATTATATAGATTGGACAAGTTTAAGTGTAGTATATCTTACAGGACAGCAATTTAGTAGTAGAAGTATTCCGGCAGGAACAGAGAGTGATATTGATATTTGTAGTTTAGACTTTCAAATTCCTGTTTGGATATCACCACCTGCTAAAGTTAAAAAACTAGGAATAGTAAGAAGTATTATTGCTAATATATTTACAGAAGATGGTGATGTTACTAATATTTCATCTTTAATTTACAATCAATCGGATTCAAATACAGTATATACAAATGCAAGGTATCCTGTATTACTATTCAAAGCAAACAACGGTCAAGATTATGATTACGAACTTACAATACTCGATCAAAACGCTGCTATACAATCTCTTGGTCTTGATAGAAAAGAATTTTCAGACGATAAAAAACTAGATTGGAATGGTGTCCTAGCAGCACTAGGTTCATTTACAGAAGGAACTAGTATGGCACACTTTAAACAGCCCGATGGTTCAGAAATAAGCGGAACAATTGCTATTAATCCTGTAGATCCGTTTGTATTACTTGTTTCAATAGACAGAGATACGTTAAAAGAAAATACATTAATTGAAAGTAGCCAATATCCTAGTGGTAAAGGAACTATGGATGCTATTGTTGATCCTACTACATACAATCCAATTAGTAGCCTAGTTACTATTCCAACTGGACACAGACTATTAATACTTGAAGATGTAGCAGATAGTGCCGTTGGGTGGAAAAACAATGATAATACTAATACAACAATCAAAGCAAACAGCATTGTAGAGTGGGATGGAAGTAAATGGAATGTTATATTTGATCCTGCAACTGTAAGTGATATTACATATGTTTCAAATTTGAAAACTGGTATTCAATACAAATGGGATGGGATACAGTGGTTAAAATCGTTTGAAGGTGAATATGCACCAGGTTATTGGAGACTAGACCCCGAAGGAGCATAAGTATTGCTATGCAAAAAAGGGCTGGTTTATTATATCTATCTTTAAAAACACAAAGAATCTTGTTAATTTTGGAAAATGAAAAGTGGACTGTTCCAACTTTTCAAAAAAATAACTCCATTATACAAGATAGTGTTGCAATACAAGATAAATTTTCTAAAGGCAGAATTTTGCCTATAGAATTATATCTATCCAAAGACAAAGGCTTTGAATTTAACACCTACATATGTCTTGTAGATGAAGAATTTTTAATTAACCATCAACAAACTTATTGCTGGAGTGAATTAGATAGACTACCAAAAAATGTGCATATAGGATTACGAAGCACGTTAAATAATAACTTAATTAGGACTAAGATACAAACAGTTTTGGAGTTAGAAAATGCTTTCATTAATTAAATCAGAAAGATTTCAAGAAGAATACAATGGCTTTAAAGATAGAGCTGCAAGTATTAGTGACGAAAATTATAAAAAAGACGTAGAAAAGTTTATCGAAAAATTATATCATCAAGTTAAACAATTAGATACTCAGCATGAACAAATGGTTTTTACACAACAAATGGACACTATGTCAACAGATGTAAAAACAAAAATTATGGAACTTCGTAAAACAATAGAAAGAAGATTAACTGATTGGGAAAGAAGAACTACTGCTTAGATACTTGCAAAGTCTTTAATTTGAATACTACCTACCATTCCAGCATGAATATCGCACTGATATCTATATCCACCTGAGATACTATCTGGAATTTTCCAGTATAAAACTCCGCTATCTTTTGCTTGTGCGTTACTACCTTGTGAAACTGTTCCGTCTGGAGCAACATGAATCAATCCTGTATTATAATTAACTCCACTTGGTGTTTGTATCAAGAAAGGATGTCCGCTTATTCCGTCTAGTTGAAATGCAATAGTCATTCTGTTAATGGCATAAATTGTAGGGTTATTCGCTGTTCCGTATTGATCAAATCTATATGACGATGTAAGATTATTTGTTACAACTAACATTGTAATTGCAGGAAGTGTCTTTGAACTAAATGTAACTGTATCTGTGGAACTGTTTGTTACAATATTAATTGAAGGTGGAAATAATGCATCTGAATTATCTTGAGCAATGTTTAATGTATCAGTTGAAGTATCTGCAGACACAGTGTTTTGTCCTGATACACCCACGCTACTAAATGCATTTTGATTGGCTTCTCCGCCACCGCCTTCTGCTGTTGAATTAATTGTAAATATTCCATTTGCATCAACAGATGTAGTAACATTTGTCCCGCCAAGTATTTGTATTGTGCTTGCAGTAGGAATATTAACTACTGTGCTATCATCTGCTGCTACTGCTAGTTCATAGCCAGTAATAATTGGCTTGTCTGAAAGGTCGTTATAACTTCCGCTAAACAAAGTAGGTTGATTAGATAAACTATTATAATCTCCATCAAACGCATCTGTTATACCGTAACCTGCTAAAGTTGTAGGAGTTGATGTTAGATCACTAAAGGCAACACTTGTAAGATATGATGTAAGGTCAGCGGGAGTAAAACTAAATTGTCCGTTACTTGCATTATATGAAAGACCGCCATTACCGCTTGGAGCATTTTCTGGACCAATACTTAATGCATTCAATGTTATTATACTTGGCTTATTAGTAAAGTTATTGTAATCCAAATAATAATCTGCATTAAAACCACTTAAAGTTTCTGCATCTAATCCTGCTCCACCTTCTGCTACGTCAGCACCCGGTGCCCATTTTGCGCCATCCCATTTTAAAACTTGACCTGTTGTTGGTGCAACTGAAGTAGTATCAACATCACTTAGGAAATCAATACCAAACGGTTCAAGATTAATTGTTACTGTATCATCACTTGAAGTTACTGCTGTATTAATATTAGTGCCGCCTGCTATAGTAAGTGTATCACTGGCTACTTCAGGTGTTGCAGCACCAGTATCACCTGCGAATGTATAAAACACATTACCGCCGGCCGTATTGTTAATTGTAATTGTATCTGTAGTTGAATTAGTTAAAATTTCTATTCCGCTACCAGCAATTATATTTAATGTGTCATTGGAGCCGTCGGCTACAATATCATTTTGACCTTCTACTGAAATAGTTTCAAATGAAGGACCGCCTGATCCTCCTCCACCGCCACCTGCTTCTCCTAAATTAGCAACTGCTACCCATTGTCCTGCGTGTGCAAAATAAAGTCTTCCTTCGGAGTGGACATGTGCTACCATTCCATGATAAGTTACTGGATCTACTTCAGCATTTAGATCTGCAAGAGTATCCCAATGCGATCTAATTTTGTTTTTCATAACTGACGGTAAATCTATGCTGCCGTCTTTAGTAGTTGTTGTAACTAAACTTGTTCCGCCTTGCGCAACTCCATCATAGAGTCTAAGAGTTTTTGTTTCGTTATCAAAGAAAATCTCGCCGCGTGAGCCTGATTTTCTGTCAAGATAATCTTGTTCTCTTGGAATTAATCTAACTGCTGTATAAACTGGAATTTTCGACATACTGTATTTATGCGATAAGTAAAAGTAATGGATAACACGATAAACATCATTGTAAATGAAAAGGTAAATCCTATTTTTACTAAAGCAAATAGCATAATATTACAGAAATATGGCCATGTATCTGAAAGCAAACTTGTAGAATTATACCACAAAGAATTCAATGCAACGCTGTGTAAAAAAGATTTGTGCTATAGTAGTATAAATTTTAACAATTATCAAGATATGATGATGTTTACATTACGGACTAGTTAAGGAACATATACTTGTTTTTCGGTAAGTCCTAATCCCAATTCTTTTGTTCTTCGTCTTACAGATTCCTCATCTCTATATATTTCAAATGCATATTCTGTATTGGCTAACATATAATGAGCTATTATAAAAAAATCTGCATAGGGTCTATATGCAACAAAAACACCAAAATTTCCTGCTTCATGATGTATTTCTTCCCATAGTTCTACATCTTTATACTGTATTTCTTTTTCACTAGTCCATTTGTCTGTTTGAGGTAGCATCGATGTTCTAACCATATCTTGTGTTTTAGAAGGTTCCCAAGCTCTGCTCCAAATATGTGGTGTAGATTTAAAGATACTCATAAAGTTATTTACTTAAATTTACTTAGGCTAAATATTTTCATAATATGCGTATAAAACACCTAATTTGGTTGTTGGAGAAATAACAAAAATGAGTGAAATGATAAACGGACTATTTCCAGGAGTATTACAACCAAGTAAAACTGTTGCGGGATGTATTGATATTTTTGAAAATGCATGGCCAGAACCTCAAAGAACAATTCAAATGATTGAGGAACAGGTTGCTGATCCGAATGTTGATTTTTCTTGGCAAAAAGCCACTACTGTAGGACATGGATCTAAACAAGATATTAGAACCAATAGACACATAGGAATTTCACATGTTGCTGAAATTGATAGTAACCCTGTATGTCAAAATATTCACAATCAATTTAATTTATTGTTGTTAGCAACAACAGTTCCTTACAGTTACAGATATAAATTAGATGAACCTTTATTTCATGAAGGATATAATTTGTTAAAGTATGCTGGCGGGCAACAATATCACCAACACTATGATGGAACAAGCAGATCAGGAAGAACCATTAGTGCTATATGTTATTTAAACAATGATTACGAAGGTGGCGAATTAGAATTTCCTAACTTTGGAGTAACAATAAAACCTCAACCAGGAATGTTAATTTTATTTCCTTCTAGTTTTGCTTATGGACATGTGGCTCATCCTATTATTTCTGGAACCAAATACGCATTAGTAACTTGGATTCACGATAGACCGTTAGACTAGGAGTAGCAATGACCGTTATGATTAATATAGAAAGCAAAGACTGGTTTGAAGCAGAAGGTTATACAGTAGTAAAAAATGCTCTGTCAAATCCTTTGTTAGATTTTGTAACACAGTATGCACTGTTTGACGAAATGCAAGACTACGAACCCGACGATTCTCAAGTAATTGGCGCTCATGCAAAATATGCTGATCCGGCAATGGAGACATTGCTGTTACATCTACACCCTATTATGGAACAATCTACCGGACTAAAGTTACACCCAACATACAGTTTTTTTAGAGTTTATAGAAACGGCGATGAACTTAAAATACACAAAGATCGACCTTCATGCGAAATAAGTTGCACACTTTGTTTCAATCATAGTTACAATAGAGACGAATATAAATGGCCTATCTATGTTGCAGGAAATCCTGCAGACTTACAACCGGGCGATATGGTAATTTATAGAGGTTGTGATTTAGATCATTGGAGAGAGCCTATGAATGCTCCAGGTAGAGATGACTGGCATGTGCAAGGTTTCTTTCATTATGTAAATGCATACGGTCCATATTCACAATACAAGTATGATTATCGTCCGTCAATTGGTGAACCGAGGCATAAACAGCAGAAATAATATGGCGATTAATGTATACTGGACTTGTCTAGAAAATGAATGGCAAAGGGCTGAAAAACCTGTGCCTATATTAAAAACTTTTTTTGAAAACAATAATTTTAAAGAATCTGGTCTTGCATATTGTCCTGCTTTAAGAGATTCCTTTACAAATTTGTATGGTTTAAAATCTATTTACGAATATGAATTAATTTTTAAAGAAAACGATCTTAGTAGTGGTTATTTAGATCAAAGTTTTTTTGATAAACATGTTGTTGTAAGAAGTTTATCGGAAAGAGTATTATCTTTTATACAAGAATTTTTGTTTCTTACTGATGAAAAAAGTTTAGAAATAACAGGCAACCTTATGCCATATATGGAAGATAATAATATTACAAAAACATGTATTCCTACACCCGGTAAATTTGACATAGCAAAGTGGCATCGACCTGTAGAATTTGGTTTCAAACAGCGTCCAGAATGTGATACATTTAAAATTACAGAAGGTGAAATATTTTCATACATACAATTCCATACTAATCAAAAAATAAACTTTATACAATTTAAACCCACAGAAAAGTTAAAAGAATTGATTTTAGAAAACATGTCAATTAGGCATAACAAAAGATTTCCTTGGACAATGCCTATGTATTATCAGCAATATAAACTTAAAAAACTAATTATGAAAGAAGCAAAGGAAAATATTTTATGAAAGCAAATAGTATAATAGTAGTAGGTGGCGGCAGTGCTGGATGGATGACTGCTACAACACTAATAAAATCATTTCCTGATAAACAAATTAGAGTAATAGAACCTGAAGATATACCAATTGTAGGAGTAGGTGAATCTACCCTTGCTGCAATAAAACATTGGGCAAAATATGTTGGTATAGACGAAAAAGAATTTTTTGAATATACAGATGCTTCATATAAAATGAGCATTAAGTTTACTGATTTTTATAAAAAAGGAAGCGGAAGTTTTCATTATCCTTTTGGTTTTCCTATGAAAGACGGTGATAGAAATCCTTTTGCTGATTGGCATTTTAAAAAATATTTTTATCCTAATACACCAATACAAGATTTTGCTGAACAACTATTTCCACAAGCGCAACTATTCTTAAACAACAAGTTTCATGATAATGTAAGTGGAGAATTTGATAATTTTAATAGTTGGAGTGATGTTGCATATCATTTTGATGCTACTAAATTTGGTGCATTTTTAAGAGATAAAATATGTGTGCCAAACGGGGTAGGTCATATAAAAGCAAAAGTTACTGAAGTAATAAAAGATGAGTCAGGTATAAGGAAATTAATGCTTGATAACGACTTTAGTGTTAGTGCAGATTTGTATATTGACTGCACAGGTTTTAAAAGTTTGTTATTAGGAGAAGAATTAAAAGAGCCTTTTGAAAGTTATGAAGATATGCTACCCAATAATAGAGCATGGGCTACAAGACTGCCTTATGTAGATCGTAGCAAAGAACTAGAACCTTACACAAATTGTATTGCACACGGTAATGGCTGGATGTGGAATATTCCTCTGTGGTCAAGACTAGGTGTTGGTTTTGTTTACAGTGACAAATATATTAGTCCTGAAAAAGCAAAAGTTCAATTTGTTGACTGTTTAATGGATCAAGGAAAGTTAACTATTCCTAGAAAAAACAGAGATGAATTAGAACAATTAGAATTTAGAGATATACAAATGCGTGTAGGTATTCATTCTAGAACATTTGTAAAAAACGTTGTTGCAATTGGGTTAAGTGCAGGATTTATTGAACCTTTAGAAAGTAATGGTTTATTTAGTGTTCACGAATTTTTAAATTCTCTTGTAGATATTCTTAGTTACGAAGAAATAAATCAGTATCACAAAGATATGTATAACATAACTGTTAGAGATCTTTATGATAATTTTGCAAAATTTGTAGCACTTCATTATGCATTATCTGCTAGAGACGATTCACAGTATTGGAATGATGTTAGAGAAAGAAACTTTAATTGTAAATGGGGAGATCCTTACACACCATACAATAGCAGAATTGATAGTTTCTACAATCTAAGTTGGAGATATATGGAAGAATGGGGGCATCCAGAAGATGGTGCTGGTATTCCATATATAAGCACTGGAATGAACATGCTTATGATGAATCGAAGAAGAATTGAAAGTTTAAATCTCAGATGGAACACCGATTTAAAGAAAGAGATTGATGACTTGATGCCTTTATGGAAATTAAGAATGCGTAAATGGAAAGAAGCCGCTGATAATTCTCCTACACTAGAACAGTATCTTAAAGAAATATATTATAAAGATAGAGATTAATTATTTAGGAAGTATAATAGTTTTTGGCTGTGTCTTTTCTTCATGAAGCCACATATCTTCTTTTTCAACATAGGTATTATATACAGAAAGATTAATTCCTAGTTCCTTACACCTTCTATATAACTTTTTCTGTGCGCCTGGGCCATAAAAAGTTTCTATTTGTCTGTGATAATACGGTGTCCCTCTTACGTAACGTGCTTCATTTTTGTAATCATTACCTGTAGTAAGCATGTAAAACTCAGCATACGGTGCCCACGCCGCATATACTCCTACTCCATCGGATTGTTCATTGATAATTTCCCAGATATCTACATCTTCAATCTGCATTTCACGACCATAATCCCAATTGGTTTTAGGTGGGAGTATCATTTTATCCGAATCAAACCAATTGGAATCGTGAACTTCGTCTTCGTCGTATTTTGTTAAGATGTTATAAGTTGATCTAAATTGTGGCATTGTAATACCTAGATTGTATATCTAACTACTACAACTCCAGATCCACCACCACCGCCATGACGTGAGTAGTGCGATCCAGATCCACCACCACCGCCTCGGTTACTACTTCCTGAGATACCGTTTGCTTGTTGGTTGTGTGATCTACCCGCTCCACCGCCACCAGGGCCGCCTGGGAAGTTACCACCGCCAGGGAAAGCACTTCCACCACCGCCACCTGCGTTGGTTTGATCATATCCAAATATTGAACTTGTTAAGCCTGGTCCGCCTGGGCCTGCTCTACTTGCTGGTTGTCCGCCGTCACCGCCTGGATTACCTTGACCGGAGATACTTCCTCCGCCACCGCCTCCAGAGCCTGGAACGTTACCGCCTCGGCCGCCAGCGCCGCCTCCGCCACCACCACCA
>Ga0181568_10001479_pt1 | contig 21619 bp, 18 predicted proteins | sample 101ome_20_FD_133758 | JGI IMG/M metagenome (GOLD analysis project Ga0181568, IMG submission 133758) | Coastal salt marsh microbial communities from the Groves Creek Marsh, Skidaway Island, Georgia - 101404AT metaG (megahit assembly) | ecosystem: Environmental > Aquatic > Marine > Intertidal...
ATTGAATATCTGCTTGCCATGCTGAATCGCGATAACGCGCCGCGAGGCAAAACTTTTGCCGTCGCGCGCTGCATCGACTTCATAAATAATCGGCGTGTCGGGGTCACCGGGGCGCAGAAAATAGCTGTGAAAACTGTGGCAGAACATATCTTCCACCGTATAGCAGGCAGCCATCAGCGCTTGGCCGAGCACTTGCCCGCCAAAGACGCGCTGGCGTTGTTCATTCGGGCTTTGGCCGCGAAATAAATTGACCTCCAGCCGCTCGAGCTTGAGCAACTGCAAAATCGTGTCCAGTGATTGGTCCATTTGCTTCCCTTAATGTTCTGGGATTACTGTTTTACCGGTGCTTGCGCCGGCACAATGGTGACGCTTTCACCGCAGCCGCATGCGTCGGTTTGGTTTGGATTGTTGAACCGAAAACCGGCCGACAGCTTGTCCTCTTCCCAATCCATTTCCGTGCCCAGCAAAAACAACACCGCTTTTGCCTCAATGAAAATGGTCACGCCTTTATCTTCTACAATCTCGTCGAGCAGTTGTTTTTCTTCAGCATAATCCATTGTGTATTCCATGCCGGCGCAGCCACCGTTTTTCACACCAAGGCGAATACCGATTTTCGGCGTTTCCGATTTGGCCATGATTGACTTCACGCGTTCTGCGGCGCGATCAGTCAGCGTGATGGCTTTCGGCAATTTGTAAGTCTGGCTCATATCTCTTCCGTTTCGTTAAAACATATTCAACGCAACGCGGGCTTCATCCGACATGCGACTGGGGTCCCAGGGCGGCTCGAATGTCATATTTACCATAACATCGCCGACACCGTCCACTGAGCGCACCGCATCTTCCACCCAGCGCGGCATGTGTTCAGCCACCGGGCAGCCCGGGGCGGTCAGCGTCATATCAATGGTCACATCGCGATCGTCAGAAATATCGACGCGGTAAATCAGTCCCAACTCGTAAATATCGACCGGAATTTCAGGGTCATAAACGCTTTTCATCGCGGCGATAATATCATCGGTCAGGGCTGCCATTTCCGGCGACAAATCCTCAATGGCCACAGGCTCTTTCGTTTCCACCGCCTTTTCAGGCGCGGAGGTGTCAATTACCGGCATTTCTTTTTCGTCATTCATGCATCACCCGAAAAAATCAATTGCCTTATGCAGGGCTTCGGCGAGCGCGTCCACCTCTTCATGCGTATTGTAAACGGCAAAGCTGGCGCGCGCCGTGGCCGGCACATTAAACCGTTCCATTAAGGGCTGTGCGCAATGATGCCCTGCCCGCACCGCCACACCGCTGCGGTCAATCACTGTCGCCAAATCGTGCGGGTGAATGCCATCAACGCCAAAGGAAACAATCGCCCCCTTCTCTTTCGCCGTGCCGTAAATTTTCACGCGGTTGATTGCGCCGACAGCTTCCATCGCATGGTCGCGCAGCGCATTTTCATGCGCCTGCATGGCGTCAAAGCCGATATTCATCATCCAATCTAACGCTTCGCCCAAGCCGATAACTTCAATAATCGGCGGCGTGCCCGCCTCAAAGCGATGCGGCGCATCACCATAAGTGATGACGTCTTTCGACACTTCGCGTATCATCTCGCCACCGCCACGGAATGGGCGCATCTCCGCCAACTTGTTAGCCTTGCCATATAAAACGCCAATGCCGGTCGGGCCATAAACCTTATGGCCGGAGAAGACGTAAAAATCTGCACCCAGTGCCTGCATGTCATTTTTCAAATGCACCGCCCCCTGACAGCCATCGAGCAAAATCGGCACACCGTAACCATGCGCAATATCAACCAATTGCTTGGCCGGGGTAATCGTGCCCAGCGCATTCGACATTTGCGTCAGCGCGACGAATTTTGTCTTGTCAGAAAATGCAGCCTCATAAGCTGCCATATCCAACTCACCCTCATCGGTGACCGGCACCCATTTCAAAACCGCACCATGCCGCTCGCGCATGAAATGCCACGGCACAATGTTCGAGTGGTGCTCCATTTCCGACAGAATAATCTCGTCGCCTTCTTGGATTTGCGGCTCAAGGAATCCATAAGCCACCAGATTGATGGCATCGGTCGCACCTCCCGCAAAAATGATTTGCTCGGTGCTTTCCGCATTCAAGAATTTGCGCGTTGTCTCACGCGCCGCTTCAAAGGCATTGGTTGCATTGTTTGACAGATAATGCAGGCCGCGATGCACATTGGCATATTCATGCGTAGCAAAGCCGTGCATGCGGTCAAGCACCGCCGCGGGCTTTTGCGCCGAGGCGGCATTATCAAGATAAATCAATAGCTTGCCGTAAACCTCTTGCGAGAGGCCGGGGAATTGCGCGCGAATGGCGTTAACATCAAATGCGGCAGACATTACGCGGCCTCCGCATCGGCAAATTGCGCAGTGATTTTTTGCGCCAGCAAGCCGCGCAGCACATCGGCCAAAGCCGTATCGTCAATATGCGCCAGCACTTGCTCAATAAATCCGGCAACCAGCAAATGTCGCGCCGCAGCCTCATCAAGACCGCGCGCGCGTAAGAAGAACAAAGCGTCTTTGTCCAACTCGCCAATCGCCGAACCATGCGCGCAAGCGACGTCATCAGCGTAGATTTCCAGCTCAGGCTTGGCATCCATTTCAGCCCCGTCAGACAGCATCATGGCGCGTGTCTGCATTTGCGCATCAACATGCTGCGCGTCTTGGCGCACAATCACCTTGCCCTGAAATACCCCGCGCGACGCATCGTCGAGCACATTATAGGCGGTCGTGTTGCTGCTTGTATCGGCCGCTTGATGGTCAATTTCATAGGTGAAATCGGCATGGTTTTTATCGCGCCCCAACACCGCGCTGTGCAATTCCGCATGCGCGCCCTCGGCCATGAGCGCCAGACGCACCGCGTGCCGCGCCAAAGCGCCGCCGCTTATCAATGCCACGGACTTAAACTGCGCGCCCTCGGCCAATTCAATATGCGACGCGCTGATTTGATGCCCTGCTTGCTGCGTGCGGATGAGCGTCAATTCGGCACCCTCACCCAGCGCAATATCAAAACGCGCATTGGTATAGGCGGCACTTGCATGATTATCGACCAGCACTGCCTTCGCGCCATCGGCCAATTTTATTTTGTGATGCAGGTGCATAGTCTCACTGCCCGAAATGGTGATGACCAAAGGCCGCGCCAATGCTCCGCTAATTTCAACATTCAACCCGTCTTGCGCCAGTGCCGCATTGTAATTGAGCATGGCGTCATCACCGACCGATGCCGCTTCAAAGGCGTGTAAAGTCAGCCCCTCGGCAGACGGAGCCTCAACCAGCTTGCCGTCTTCAAACATCGCCATCAGCGGGTCAATGGCTAAAAAATCAACCGAGTCAATGCGGTCGTTAGCTGCCATGCCAAGCAACCGCGCCAAATCAGTATAGTGCCAAGCTTCTTGCCGGCGGGTCGGCAAGCCGAGCTTCTCCGCCGCCGCCAAAGCCTTGGCGCGGGTCGCCGCATCGCCCGGCAAGTGACCGCTCACGCGGTCAAAATAGGCTTGCGCGTCAAGCATTGACCGCCTCTCCGACAAATTCGCCATAGCCTGACTTTTCGAGTTCCAAAGCCAGTTCAGGGCCACCCGATTTAACAATTTGACCGGCCGCCATGACATGCACGACATCGGGTTTGATGAAATCGAGTAGGCGCTGATAATGAGTGATGACCAGCATGCCGCGATCAGGGGCGCGCAAAGCGTTTACCCCCTCGGCCACCGTCTTCAGCGCATCAATATCAAGGCCGCTATCGGTTTCGTCCAAAATCGCCAGCTTCGGTTCCAGCATGGCCATTTGCAAAATTTCATTGCGCTTTTTCTCGCCGCCCGAAAAGCCGACATTCAATTGCCGCTTCAGCATGTCATCATTCATGCCGAGGCCACGCGATTTCTCGCGCGCCAGACGCAGAAAGCTGGCCGCGTCCATTTCATCTTCCCCACGCCCGCGAAGAATGGCGTTCAGTGAGGTTTTTAAAAACGTCATATTGGTGACGCCGGGAATTTCAAGCGGATATTGAAAAGCCAAAAACAGACCGGCAATGGCGCGTTCTTCAGGTGCCATATCGGCCAAAGACCGGCCATCAAACAGCATATCGCCATCGCTCACCTCATAGCCATCTTTACCCGACAGCACATAAGACAGTGTCGATTTGCCCGAACCGTTCGGCCCCATAATCGCATGCACTTCACCCGGTTGAATGGCCAGCGACAGGCCGTTCAAAATAGGTGTGCCGTCAACACCGGCGTGCAAATTCTTGATTTCCAGCAAAGCACTCATCCAACGCTTCCTTCCAATGAAATACCGACCAGTTTTTGCGCTTCAACCGCAAATTCCATCGGCAAATGTTGCAATACATCGCGGCAAAACCCGTTGACGATAAGCGCCACCGCTTCCTCGGCATCGAGGCCACGCTGCTGGCAGAAAAACAACTGATCATCGCTGATTTTCGAGGTCGTCGCCTCATGCTCCAATACGGCGGAGAGGTTTTTCGCCTCAATATAAGGCACGGTATGGGCGGCGCATTTATCGCCAATCAGCAGACTGTCGCATTGGGTGAAATTGCGCGCGCCCGATGCCTTCGGATGCACGTTCACCTGCCCGCGATAAGCGTTTGACGAGCGCCCTGCTGAAATGCCTTTGGAGATGATACGGCTGGATGTGTTTTTGCCCAGATGCAGCATTTTCGTGCCGCTATCGACTTGCTGCATATTGTTGGAAATGGCAATCGAGTAAAACTCACCGATCGAGTCATCACCGCGCAAAATGCAGCTTGGATATTTCCACGTCACGGCCGAGCCGGTTTCAACTTGCGTCCAGCTAATGCGCGCGCGCGCCTCGCGGCAATCACCGCGCTTGGTAACGAAATTATAAATGCCGCCCTTGCCGTTCTCATCGCCCGGATACCAGTTTTGCACGGTCGAATATTTAATCTCGGCATCTTCCAATGCGACCAATTCGACAACCGCCGCATGCAGCTGGTTTTCGTCGCGCATGGGCGCGGTGCAGCCTTCCAAATAGCTGACATAAGCGCCTTTATCGGCAATCACCAAAGTGCGCTCAAATTGGCCCGTATTGGCCTCATTGATGCGGAAATAGGTCGACAGTTCCATCGGGCATTTCACACCCGGCGGGATATAGCAAAATGACCCGTCCGAGAAAACGGCCGAATTGAGCGCGGCAAAATAATTATCCGATTTCGGCACAACCGAACCGAGATATTTTTTCACCAAGTCAGGGTGCTCTTGCACCGCTTCGGAAAAGGAGCAGAAAATCACGCCATCTTTGGCCAGCTCTTCGCGGAAGGTCGTGCCGACCGAGACGCTGTCAAACACCGCATCAACCGCCACTTTGCGAACCCCTGCCAATACTTCCTGCTCTTGCAGCGGAATGCCGAGCTTGGAATAGGTTTCCAGCAATTGCGGATCGACCTCATCAAGGCTTTTCGGGCCGTCTTCCATCGATTTCGGTGCCGCGTAATAGCACAAATCTTGATAATCGATTTTCGGGTAATCGACATGCGCCCAATCGGGCTCGTCCATTGTCTTCCAACGCTCATAAGCGTCCAATCGCCAATCGAGCAGCCATTGCGGCTCTTCCTTTTTGGCCGATATGAAACGGATAATATCTTCGCTCAGACCATTGGGAATCTTGTCGACATCAATTTCAGTGGTGAAGCCATATTTATAATGCTCACCGCCAAATTTGGCGACTTGGTCTACCGTCTCTTTATCAATCGAGGCTTTTGCTTCGCTCATTTTCTACTCCGCAGCCAGCGCGCGTCCGGCCAGCTTGCTCCATTCATCGACCAGTTTTTCGGTGTCTTCACGATTGCTCTGCCAGCCGAGGCTGACCCGCAATACGCCCTTACTTATATGGGTTTCCGCCTGCATGGCAGCGAGCACATGGCTGCGCGACACCTTGCCGCTGGAGCAGGCCGAACCGGCGCTCACCGCCACCCCTGCCAAGTCCAACGCCATCACTAAAGTCTCGGAATTCAACCCGCCCAGCGCAAAGCAACTGGTATTGGCAAGCCTGTCGGCATGTTTGCCGAAAATCTCAGTTTGCGGTTGCACCGCCAACAGCGCCGCTTCCATATCATCGCGCAACTCGGCCAGATTTGCGAAATCATTAAGGTCGCGCATCGCCGCTTTGGCGGCGGCGGCGAATGCGGCAATGCCCGAGATATTTTCCGAACCGGCGCGTCGGCCAAGCTCTTGTCCACCGCCAAGCAGTTGCGGCGGCACAACCACCGCCGGACGCGTGACCAATGCACCAATGCCCATAGGTGCGCCGAGTTTGTGGCCCGACAGGCTCAGCGCATCAACGCCAAGCGCAAAAATATCAATCGGCATTTTGCCTGCCGCCTGCACCGCATCGCAAAACAGCAAGCTGCCATGCGCCCGCGTTTTGGCAGCAATCTCGGCAATCGGCTGGATAGTGCCGGTTTCATTATTGGCCAGCATCACGCAAACCAGCGCCGGCGTTTCATCTTGCAGGGCGGCGTCTAATGCCGCCATGTCAACCACGCCATCGGCCGTGACAGGTAAAAGCTCGACCGGCAAAACGCTTTCCTCAGCCGCTGCCAATACCGCGCTGTGCTCAATGGCACTGACCAAAAGCCGCTTAATCTCGCCCGCCGGTGCTTGGCGAAGCCCGAGCGCCAAATTACATGCCTCAGTGCCGCCTGAAGTAAAAATCACTGTCTCGGCAGGAGCGCTGACAAGCGCCGCGACATCGGCGCGCGCCGTCTCAACCAGCGCACGCGCTTTGCGTCCCTCTTCATGCACTGATGAGGGATTGCCGATATCCAGCGCAGCGACCAGCGCTTCGCGCGCTTCCGCCCGCAATGGCGCGGTGGCATTATAATCGAGATAGGTGCGGCTCATTCAGCAGCCTCCAGCACTTGCGGCATACGGCCATCGACCAAATCTTCAAGCGAAATCGAGTTCAAAAAAGCATGTATCGTGCCGCCGAGATGCGCCCAAAGGTCGTGCGTCAGGCAGCGTCCGCTTTTCTTCAGACAACCCGCCGCCGCGCCGCAGCGCGTCACTTCCACTGGCTCATCGACCGCGCGAATGACATCGCCAATGCGAATGGCCTCTAAAGGCGCAGCCAGCAAATAACCACCGGCTTTGCCACGGCGGCTTTCCACCAAACCGGCGCGTCGCAAATCGCCGAATATTTGCTCCAAATAATTGAGAGAAATTTCCTGACGCTCACTGATATCGCTCAACGAAACCGGGCCTTCCGCCCCGTTTTTCGTCACTTGCGCCATATCAGCCATCGCCATGACCGCATATCGGCCTCTTGTCGATATTTTCATTACCCACTAACCCCTTTTAATTATTGGGCTTTTACGAAATTTCTTGCAATTTTGTCACACATTTGGCTATCAAGAGTGCAAATTCTGTCTCGGATATAGTAATTCCGACTAAATTAGTCAAGTTTCGCGTGTGGGAGAAACAATGCCTGAAATTATTTTCAACGGCCCTGAAGGGCGTCTTGAAGGTCGCTTTACCCAAAACAAGGAAGCGGGCGCACCGATTGCATTGATTTTGCATCCGCTGCCGCAGCTGGGCGGCAATATGAACAATCCCGTCGCCTATCAGCTTTACCACCAATTTGCCAATCGCGGCTTTTCGGTATTGCGCTTTAATTTTCGCGGTGTCGGGCGCAGTCAGGGGGAATTTGACGAAGGTATTGGCGAATTGTCAGATGCCGCTTCAGCCTTGGATTGGCTGCAAAGCTTGAGTGCCGATGCGCGCCAATGCTGGATTGCCGGTTACAGCTTCGGCGCTTGGATCGGCATGCAGTTGCTGATGCGCCGCCCTGAAATTTCCGGCTTTGTTTCCGTTGCGCCACCCGCCAATTTTTATGACTTCACCTTTCTCGCCCCCTGCCCCGCCAGTGGTTTGATTGTGCATGGCGATGCCGACCGCATTGTGCCGAAAGAAGATACGGTCAAATTGGTCGAACGGCTTCAAGCGCAAAAAGGCATCACCATTGATTATGAAAATATGAGGGGTGCCAATCATTTCTTTGAAAAAGATATGGACTCGCTCGACAAAACCGTCGGCAAATATCTCGACCGCCGCATTGCGGAAATCGGCTAAGCGCGAAATAAAATACCGCCGCTGACCGGTTCGCTCACGCCCGTGGTTTCGGGGCGCGATAAGGGCATTTTTCTGACTGAACGCATGGCCAGCCAAGCAAAGGCCTGCGCCTCCAAACTGTCGCCGTGCCAGCCCAACACATCGCAATCAATGAATTCAATTTGCGTGCGCGCCCTCAGCATCTCCGACAGCGCCTTATTGTGTCGCCCACCGCCGCACATAATCACTTTGCTCGGCGGTTCGAGACAATGCGCCAAACCGCGCGCCACCGCCTCGGCGGTAAAGGCGGTAAGCGTGGCCGCACCATCAGCATCAGAAAGCGTCAGCACCGCTGCGCCGTCAAAGCTCAATCGGTCAAGCGATTTGGGGGGCTTCGTATCAAAATAAGGATGCGCCATCAGAGTCGCCAAAGCGACTTCATCAACCGTGCCGCGCATGGCCAGCGCCCCGTCTTCATCATAGCGTGCGCCGGTTTTTTGCTTCACCCAATCATCGAGCAGCGCATTGGCCGGGCCGGTGTCAAAAGCCAATATTGCATCATCTGCGCCGAGCCATGTCAGATTACCGACCCCACCGAGATTGAGCACACCAAGCGGTCTTTCCTCTCCCGCCAGAGCGGCATGAAAAAGTGGTGCCAGCGGCGCACCCTGCCCACCGGCCGCCATATCGGCGAGACGAAATTGCCCGACCACATCGCAATGCAAGGCTGTTGCCAGCTCTTGTCCGCTACCAATTTGCAAAGTGAAACCCTCATCAGGCCGATGGCTGATGGTCTGGCCGTGAAAGCCGACCAGTGCCACCTCGCCCTCGCCCATAAATTCCCGCACCGCCACGAGATGCGCCTGCGTCACCGCTTGCTCTGCCTCCAGCAACATGTCAGGCCAATCAGCGCGGTTTGTCATTTTCTCAGTCGGCCACGCGGCAGTGTCATCGAGCAGGTAGCGCAACAGGTTGCGCGTCGAATCCGAATAAGGCACAAAACCGTCGCGCTGCAATTTGATATGCGCCTCACCATCGGTTTCAAGCACCGCCATATCAATACCGTCCAGCGAGGTGCCGCTCATCAACCCCAAAACCGTTTTTACGTCGCTCATCGTCAGCTATTCTCTCGCTTGATTTGTCACCTTGATTTATTCAGGCGCTTTGCGTAACAGTTTGCACCATGAACTATACATCAGAATTTCTGAAAACACTCAACGCGCGCGGCTATATCGCGCAATGCACAGATGACAAAGCATTGGACGCGGCGGCCAATGACGGCATCATCACTGGCTATATCGGTTATGACTGCACCGCCCCGTCTTTGCATGTTGGCAATTTGATTTCCATTCTTATGCTGCGCCAATTGCAGCAAGCCGGTCATCGCCCGATTGTGGTGATTGGCGGCGGCACAACGAAAGTCGGCGACCCGTCGGGTAAAGACGAAAGCCGCCAGCTTTTGACGCAGGAAAAAATCGACGAAAACAAAAAGACCATTCGCGCCACTTTTGAGCGATTTCTGACCTTTGGCGACGGCCCGACCGATGCCATTATGGTTGATAATGATGAGTGGCTTTCCGGCCTGAATTATATTGAATTTCTGCGCGATTATGGCCGCCACTTTTCGGTCAATCGCATGATGAGCTTTGACAGCGTCAAGCTGCGCCTCGACCGGGAACAACCGCTCAGCTTCCTCGAATTCAATTATATGATTTTGCAGGCTTATGATTTCCTCGAACTGAACCGGCGTTATGATTGTAGCTTGCAAATGGGCGGCTCCGATCAATGGGGCAATATCGTCAACGGTATTGAGCTGACGCGCCGCTGTGACCAAAACACAGTGTTCGGTCTGACAACAAATCTGCTGACCACCTCATCGGGGGCAAAAATGGGCAAGACGGCGCAAGGCGCGGTTTGGCTCAATGACGATATGCTGCCGGTCTATGATTACTGGCAGTTTTGGCGTAATACGGAAGATGCCGACGTCGGTCGTTTCCTGCGCCTGTTCACCGAATTGCCGCTCGATGAAATCACCCGCCTCGAAAAACTTGAAGGCGCTGAATTGAACGACGCCAAAAAAATTCTCGCGACAGAAGCCACGGCCATGTGCCATGGCCGCGACGCGGCGGAAAAAGCCGAAGCGACAGCGCACGAAACATTCGAAGGCGGCGGCACCAGCGCCGATTTACCGAGCGTTGCTATTGACGCAAAGCAACTGGCCGAAGGTTTGGGTCTACTTGAGGCATTTGTTATTGCCGGCTTGGCCAAATCAAACGGCGAAGCACGTAGACTGGTTCAGGGCGGTGGAGCAAAGGTCAATGACGCAGCGCAAAATGACATTGCCGCCACGCTGACCGAGGCGGATGTGCAAGAAGGCTGCATAAAATTATCATTCGGCAAAAAGCGCCACGTGCTTTTGCGCCCCTAAATTATTCGGTCAGATCAGGCTCGTCCAATTCGGGCAGCGGGTCGTTATCAACATCGCCAAGACCGATGCCGATTTCAAACACGCGGCGCAAAAAGCCGGGTGTCAAAACAGACAACGGATTGACCAGCACATTGGCTTTGCCGGCCTCACCCGACACCCGATACCCGATGCCGATAATACCCTCGCCACGCCGTCCTGAAAGAAGCGGCCCGACAATCGGAATTTTTCCGAAGAATGAATTGAGCGTATAGGAGGGTATGACCGTGCCGCCAATATCCACATTACCCGCTCCAATATCATAATCGCCTTGCATGGTAATGCCGACAGCCGGCCCATGCACGCGCCACTTATTAATGGTCAGGCGACCGCCACCAAAAGCAAAATTGCCCTGCGCTTTCTCGAATTTAATACCGTCACCCGATAAGGTATCAGCAATGCCGCGCAGCGATGCCAGCGACACAATGGAAGCAAGCACCGGCACATTGCTGGCGCGGAAATCGGTCATAGTCATGCGCCCCGAAACAATGCGCGGACGTCCGTCGGGGTTTTGGTTTTTGTCGTAAATATTGCCCTGCACGACCAGCGACCCGCCATAAAGTTCGCCAACCCAATCAAGCATTCGAAACAAATTTCCCGCGCGCTCGGTCTGAACAAAAAATTTGCGACGGAACACATTGTCACGCTCAATATCCATCAGCAATTCCGAGCCGTCAGCAAATACGCCCTGAAAGGCCAGTTTTTCATGCAAGCCTTTTTCACGCACAACCCGCAAACGTGCCTCATCCATGCTGACTTTATTGGCACCGACAAGCTGCTTTGCCTGTACCTCAATTACGGCTTCATCGCCGAGAAACGGCAATATCTCAAACGGCTCGGGTGCCAATTTTACCTCTCGATTGCCGCCAAAGAAAAGTCGGCTGACATCGAGACGATCGGCCGTCAATGTGACCAATCTCTTATTCTCGACTGTTTTTACATCGACCTGAATATTGCGATCGCGCCCCAATGACCAAGGGCTCATGCTCAATTCGCTCATCACCGACCCGTCAAATTGCATGGCCACACGAAGCGGTTTTTGCTGCGGCAGATTGAGCCGCGCGCGAATTTCTTCAATTTGACCGTCTTCAGCATTTTCAACCACCGCTTCAACGCTGCCAGCCATATCAGATGGCTTCTCAAAAGCGAGAGGCTGCAAGGTAAATTTTGCCGGTTTTAAATCAGCGAAGAGGCGATAATTTTTTGGCTTTGTAATCGGGCCGTTTATCAGCAAGTTAATATGCGGATTGCCTTCAAGGCGTGAGGCAGCCCAGCCCTGCCCCAAATCAGCGATATTTTGTGGCGAGAAAAACCCATGCACCGCCATTCGCGCCTCATCGGCACGTGCGGCACCAAATGGTTGCTGCCATGAAAAGCCGCCATCAACGCCATTTGCCTGAACACGCCCCATTGCCGAAAGCCCGTCATTATTGAGCGATATATAGCCTCGCCCTTTATCGATTTTAAACGGCCCCAATCGGCCGATAACATCAAGATTGCGCGTTTCAGCCTCAATTTGGTAACGCAGCTTCCGCTGCTTGGGTGGTGCGAATACCGGAATTTTGAGCTTCACATCAGCCCGAACATCACCAAGCAAACTTTCAAAATCAAAATCTATCTGACGCAATGTGTTCAAAGGTGGTTGATTGAGGGCGCGGAGAATATCACGGCTTACACCGCCAGCGGCAAAATCAATATCAACCGGCTGCAAGCGGTCGCGATAATTCGGCGTATAAAACCGCACTGTCTCGACATTGACAGGAGAAGCCTCACCATTGCTTGCAGGCAAATTAATGACCCCGCCTGCACCTTTGACTTCCATCGAACTGCCGCGCAGCATCAGGCGCGCTTGTGTGTTTTCCAATATCGGTAAATGTGCCAAATAACGCACACCGATATTTTCGAAATCAAGATCCAACAACATCGCTTCTTCGCGCATGGGATCGGTTTTTTTGCGCTTCATAAAATCTTGCAAACTGGCATTTATGGAAAGCGACCCATTGCGCAAGGCACCACCAATAAGATTGGCTTCAACCCATTTGCGGCCATTGGGCGAAATGGTAAGCGGCCACAACGCCTCTGTGCCCTCCCGCGTCATGCTGCCGAAATCAGCGGCGATATCAAAATGAGGGTTACGCTCAACCAATGTAATAACGCCGGCAGCTTTTGCTTTTCCGAAATCATGCTCCAGTTCCAGAACATCAATCTCGATGGCATCAGCAATAAAATTATAAGCGCCATTCAGTCGGGCACGTGAAATGTTAAGTGTTTGCTTCATCAATCGTGGCAGTTCCACCCGCGCACCATTGCCTGTCATTGCAAAATTCAGCGTTGTGAGCCTGCCAAAATCATTGCGCTGATAATCGGCGCGCCCCACCAGCTGACCGGCCACGCCACCAACATTAAACCGCGTATCGCGCACGATAATTTGCTGGGCTTTGAAATCGACGTCAGCGCCGACCACCAATTCGCGAAAATCAAGACGTGCCCCGGTGAGTTGCACCATGCCGGGGTCAACAAACAGATTAACTGTTCCGCTCTCCGGCAGCCCGCCTGCCGCAAAATCAACATTCATCATCGCGGTAACGGGAAGCTGAATGCCCCGCAAGGGAGTCAGAAAATTGCTGAAGCGACCAATGTCCCGAGGGTCAAGACGACTTAGGGCAATCTCGGCTTTACCACCGCCATCGGTGCCGATTTCAGCTGTGCCGACAATCGAACTTAAATCATCTGCCGGTCCATATTCGATTTGAAGGCTGGCTGAAATACGATTGCCGCGTCGCATCATAAGCAAATGAGAGCCATTATCGTTTGCCTCACCATCGGTTTGAACGCGAATATCGCGGACGGCGATTTCAGAGATATATTGAAGGTCATCAATTTGCCCGTCGCCTGACGGTAGAAACAGACCCGCCGCGGCAGGCAAATCATTAACCCGTGTCGGCATTAAGGTCAGTCTTTCGACAATCGCCTTCGATAGAGCAATGCGGCCGTCTTCCCAGAAAGCCGGGCCGCTCAATTCTATGTAAATATTTTCTGCCAACAAACCGGCATCGGCCGCTTCGCGAACGCGCAAGCTGCTTATTGTCAAAGCAAAGAAATTATTTTCGGCAGACCAGCCCAGCCGACCTTTTTTAATATCGACCGAGCCTTCAGGCACTAATGTCGTTAAAACCACGCTGAGCGGTTGGGTCAAAAAACCTAGCGGCAACCCAAAGGCGCGGATGACGCCGTAAAGAAGCACAGCAAGCATCGCCAGCAAAATGATGCTTCCCGAAATAATCCGCAGCAAACGCTTCATTAAAAGACCCTATTCATCCCCGAGCTAAATCTGTGGCCGAGGAGCTTGACAAAATCAAGGCAAAGGCCACATTTACTCAACTTGTTTATGCCAGAGTCTGACCTCAGGCGCATCTCTAATATCGGAGCAATCATGGCGAAAGAACTCAAAATCGGCGATGCCGCCCCTGCTTTTTCATTACCCGCAAATGGCGGTCAAACGGTCAGTCTATCCGACTTTTCCAACCGCAAATTGGTGGTCTATTTCTACCCGAAAGACAATACGCCGGGGTGCACAACGGAGGCGATTGACTTTACCGCCGCCGTCAAGGATTTCGACAAAGCCAATACTGATATTGTCGGCGTGTCAGCTGATAGCGTTAAAAAACACGAAAACTTTATCGAAAAACATGGCCTTGGCATTACGCTTTTATCTGATGAAGAACAAAAAATGCTCAATTCCTATGGTGTTTGGGTCGAAAAAAACATGTATGGCCGCAAATTCATGGGCATCGAACGTGCGACTTTTCTAGTCGGCTCTGACGGCAAAATTGAGCAGATTTGGCGTAAAGTAAAAGTTAAAGGTCATGTCGAAGAAGTCTTGGAGGCTGCGCGTGGCTGAGCATAAAAGTCTTGCCGCCGCTTGTCGGTGCGTCTTAACAACCCAAGAACCGCGCGAGAAAGCGGCAATTGCACGGCAAGTTGCCGACGATTGGCGGCACGGCAAATTGGCGCGTGACAGCGAAGCGCCGACCGATTGGCCGGATCGACCGGCGCGCCCGTTAAAGCCTCAATTACTGCCCCCACGAGATATGCCGCGCCGCAAAATGAGTGGCCAAAGCGGTCGTAAGGCTCAACTCCACGCTCTGGCGCATATTGAGTTGAACGCCATTGATTTGGCCTTTGATCTCATCGGTCGTTTTGTTGATGCGCCCTTGGAAGATGATTTCATCACTGATTGGATGCGCGTCGGTGCTGATGAAGCGCGCCATTTCTTGATGCTGGCTGACCGTCTGGTTGAACTGGACATGGATTATGGCGATCTGCCGGCTCATGACGGTCTTTGGCAAGCGGCTTTTGACACACGACATAAATTATTGGCGCGGCTGTCGATTGTGCCGCTGGTGCTTGAAGCGCGCGGGCTCGATGTTACCCCCGCTATGATGGAAAAGTTTCAGCGCGCCGGTGATGAGAAAAGCGCGCGCATGCTCTCCATTATCTACGAAGACGAAAAAACCCATGTTTTTGCCGGTAGTAAGTGGTTTTTGCGCCTGTGCAACGATGACGGCCTGGACCCTGCCGAATGCTTCCGCAAGCAGTTAAAAAATCATTTTGGCGGCGCGTTGAAACCGCCTTTTAACATTGAAGCAAGAGATGAAGCAGGTTTGCCGCGAAAATTTTATGTCGACGCCGTTTAGCGCCTTGTTAAAAAACAACTTATCACTTGCAAATATCCTGCATTTTTGAGAAATACAAAGCTGAATTCTGGGAAGAGGATAATGGACAGCTTGCTTGAAAAGCTTCGCGAGGCTTTCGCAGAGCGGCAAATCTATGTTCGCAAAAGCGGCAGCGTTACTTTTGTGCCGCTTTCAAGCCGTTCGCTCGTCATTTTGATGGTTCTCTTCATCATGATTGCGGGATGGGTCGGCTATGCTTCCGTGCATGTGATATTCAACAACGGGTTGGGCGCAAAACGCGAGCAAGAAGTGCGCGAAATGCAGCTGGCCTATGAAAATGAACTCAATCGCCTGCGCCTTTCCTATGATGATTTGAATGCGCAATTGGTTTTGACACGGGATTGGTTCTCAGAAACCACGGATAATCTCGAAAAACGACACAATGATTTGACTTTGGTGTTTGAACAGCATGCTGCGGTTTCTGACGAATTGCGGAAAATGCAGGTCTCGTTCTCAAGCATCGCCAAATCCAACCAGCGCAATCGCAACAAAACGGAATTGGTAGCGCGCGGCCGCTCCGGTCAAGAAGATAGGCTAGAAAGCCGCTCTATCGCGGCCAAAAGCGATGACAGCGAAATCACCTTAGCGCGTAATGAAACCGTCGTTCTGCCGAAAGACGGCGATACCATGCCGCATTTGGCGGAAAATGTTTATGACCGCGTGACCTCGCTGGAATTGCGGCAAAAAGATTTGCTCGACGCGCTGGAAGAAAAAATCGATTTGCGTATCGCCGAGTTTGAAGGGGTTATTAACGGCACTGAAATTCTTGAGCCGGAAACCTTTATGGCGCAAGTCTTGCCGGAAGATGAGCGCGCCATTGGCGGTCCTTATATTCCGCTTTCGGGAGAGAAGCCGGGCATTAACTCAGAGCTGCATCGCCAGCTTTATCGCATTTCCAGCAATCTTGAGCGGCTGGAAAACCTCAGCACGGCAGTCACCAAAATTCCGCTTTCCCTGCCCATTCACGATTATAGCGTAACCAGCGGATTTGGCCCGCGCCTTGACCCGTTCAAAAAACGTGCCGCTTTTCACGCCGGTGTTGATTTCGGCACTGCCACAGGCACACCGGTCTATGCCACCTTATCCGGTACGGTAACGCGCTCGGGCTATAAAGGCCCTTATGGGCTGGTCGTCGAGATTGACCATGGAAACGGCTTCCGCTCCCGTTACGGGCATTTGGCGCGCAGCCGTGTGCGTCGTGGGCAAGCGGTCGAGTTTCAGCAGCATATTGCCGATGCCGGTAATAGCGGGCGCAGCACTGGCCCGCATTTGCATTATGAAGTTTGGTATGAAGGCAAAGTGCGCGATCCGTTAGCCTTCCTTGATGCGGGCAAGCAAATTTTCAACATTGCCGAAACCATTTCAACCGAGGCGAATTAACGATGAACAACTCTATGCCCGAGAAATCAAAGCCCAAATCCGGCCCGTCTATTTTGAGCCATGACATGCATGTTGTCGGCAAAATTTTCTCGACCGGTGACATTCAAATCGAAGGTCGCCTCGATGGCGATTTACGCTCCCATGCCGTGACAATAGGCGAGAAAGCCCTTGTTTCCGGCGAAGTAGCGGGCGATATGGTGACTGTTTTCGGTCAGGTCAAAGGCACTATTCGCGCCCGTCAGGTTTATCTGTGCGCTACCAGCAAAGTGACCGGTGATGTTTTCAACGAGGTTCTAGCCATTGAAACAGGCGCTCAGTTAAACGGCGCGGTAAATCGTGAAAAAGACCCGCTCAAAAATGCTGCGATTAAAATCGTTGCTGAAGAAGAAGAGAAAGAGGCCTCTAAAGCCTAATCAATATCGGCGACTTCGCCGCCGCCTTCGCCACTGACACGCTGCGCCAATGCGGCTTCCATGAAATTATCCAACGCCCCGTCCAGCACGGCACTCGGATTACCGCTTTCAACACCGGTGCGCAAATCTTTCACCATTTGATAGGGCTGCAAAACATAAGAGCGAATTTGATGCCCCCAGCCGATTTCGGTTTTCTGGTCAGCATTGGCATCGGCTTCTTCTTCGCGCCTCTGCAATTCAAGCTCATAAAGCCGCGCCCGCAACATCGCCCATGCTGTCGCGCGGTTTTTATGCTGCGAACGTTCATTCTGACATTGCACGACAATATTTGTCGGCAAATGGGTGATGCGAACGGCGCTGTCCGTTGTGTTGACGTGCTGGCCACCTGCCCCTGATGCGCGGAATGTGTCTATCCGCACATCGGCTTCCGAGACATCGATTTCAATCGCGTCATCGACCACCGGATAACACCACACGCTGGCAAAGCTGGTATGGCGACGCGCATTGCTGTCAAAGGGCGATATGCGCACCAGCCGATGCACGCCGCTTTCCGTCTTGGCCCAGCCATAGGCATTATGCCCTTTAATCTCAATCGTAGCTGACTTAATGCCTGCTTCTTCGCCGCTGGTTTGCTCGATAAGCGAGACTTTATAGCCCTTCTTTTCAGCCCAACGCATATACATGCGCTGCAACATACTGGCCCAATCCTGGCTTTCCGTGCCACCGGCACCGGCATGCACTTCAACATAGGCGTCATTGCCGTCCGCCTCGCCCGACAGCAAGGTTTCAACCTCCATGCGTTCTGCCTCGGCGGCCAGCGCCGCAAGCGCCGCTTCGCTTTCGGCCACCACATCATCATCGCCCTCGGCCTCGCCAAGTTCGATGAATTCGACATGTTCGTTCATTTGGTCTTCAAGCCTTTGACAGGACTTGATGGCGTTTTCCAGCCGCGTGCGTTCTTGCATTTTGGCCTGCGCTGCTTGTGGGTCATCCCACAGCTTCGGGTCTTCAGCGAGCTTATTCAGCGCGTCCAATTGTTCAAGCGCGTTGTCCCAGTCAAAGATGCCTCCGCAGCAAAACCAATGACTGTGAAATGCTATTGATGAAGTCCATTATTTCTGAACGCATTGAGGTCTCCTTGACGAAGGCGAAATCTACCCAAGGAAAACCGTTTAGTAAAGCCCGCCTGTGCCGGCACCTACTGTGTCAGTATTGATAGCCGGACGCTGTTTCACACCATTGCTGCCGGTGCCGCCGCGCACAACCACTTGCTTGCTATTGCGCGTCGGCTCCGTGCCCAATTTGAAGGCTTCCAGAATGACCGTTTCATCATCCGGTCGTGCCAGCTTGCCGGTTTTGGCATTAATGCGCACCAAATTGACCCGCGGCGGCACACGGAAAGGCGGCGTCGCCATATCGCTCAATGCCTGCTCCATAAATTCTTTGAAAATGGGCGCTGCGACGCGACCGCCGCTTTCCCCCTTGCCCAAGGGGCGATTGTCGTCATATCCGACATAAACACCGGCGACCAAATCAGCCGAGAAACCGACAAACCACGCATCGCGACTGTCATTTGTTGTGCCGGTTTTACCCGCCAGTGGCTTGCCAATGGTCGAAATGCGCCGCCCTGTGCCGCGTGTCACCGCACCCTCCAGCATGGAAACAACTTGATAGGCGGTTTGCGGCGACAGAACTTGCTCGCGTGTATCCGGCAGATCAGGGGCGACTTGTTCTTCAAAAATCTCCACATTACATCCAACGCAATTGCGTTGGTCTTTGCGGAACAGTGTTTTGCCATAGCGGTCTTGCACGCGGTCGATAAAAATCGGCTCTACCCGTTTGCCGCCATTGACCAGCATGGCATAGGCAGTGGTCAGACGCATGAGCGACGTTTCACCTGCCCCCAACGCCATCGCCAAAACACGCGGCATGGTGCGGTTAATGTTAAAGCGCTTGGCATAGTCGGTAATTTTCCCCATGCCGATTTCCTGCGCCATGCGAATGGTCATCAAATTGCGGCTTTTCTCCATGCCGAGGCGCAAAGTTGAAAGGCCGTAAAACCGCCGCGCATAGTTTTCCGGTTTCCACAAACCTTGATCTTTGCCCTGCTCCATAACAAAAGGCGCGTCGAGCACCAGACTGGCCGGCGTAAAGCCGCTATCCAAAGCGGCGGCATAAACAAAAGGTTTAAACGCCGAGCCGGGCTGGCGGCTGGCTTGGGTGGCGCGGTTAAACTCACTGGCAGAGAAGCTATAGCCACCTGTCATGGCCAAGACGCGGCCGGTATGCGGGTCGAGCGCCACCATTGCGCCATTGACTTCGGGAAGCTGTTTCAGCTCATAAATTTCATCGTCAGATTTTTGACTGACCCAGACAACATCGCCGGTTTTCAAAACCTGCGACATGCGTTTAATCCGAGGCCCTTTGATTTTATAGCCGTTTTCCGGCGACGGCTTGGCACGTGCCCAGGTCACACCCGCCAAATCAATAACACCAAGATCGATGCGGTCTTCAAAGCTGCGCGCCCGTGTCATGCGCGGCCGCAAGCCGATATTGGCGCGGTTCTCTTCTTCATCGACCGACAGCACAACCGCCAAGCGCCACGGCGCCAAATCGGTCGGAATGTCAACTTCCGTCAGCTGCTCCCACCACGCTTCCAATGTTTCTAATTCAAAGACGGCACCACGATAACCTTGCCGTCGATCATATTCTTCAATGCCGTTGCGTAGCGCGCGCTGCGCCAGTTTTTGGAAATCCGTATTCAATGTGGTGCGAATGGACAAGCCGCCGCCATAAAGTTGACGCTCACCATATAGACCATAGACCTCTCGCCGCACTTCCTCGACAAAATACTCGGCATTAAACCTCCGCAAACTGGCCGGGCGGTCGGCCACCACCAAATCTTGCGCTGCCGCAGCGCGCGCTTGCATATCGGTAATATAGCCGTTTTCGCGCATACGCCCGATAACCCAATTGCGGCGTGCAATGGCGCGCGCGCGCTTGCGGAACGGATGATAATTATTCGGCGCTTTCGGCAGGGCCGCCAAATAGGCTGCTTCCGCCACCGTTAAATCGCTAAGCGGTTTGTCAAAATAATTGAGCGCGGCGGCGGCCACGCCATAGCTGCCGAGGCCGAGATAAATTTCATTGAGATAAAGCTCGAGCAATTGCTCTTTGGTGAATGTGCGCTCCAACCGCAAGGCCAGCACCGCTTCTTTTACCTTACGCTCCAGCGTGACATCGCTGCTTAGCAAAAAGTTTTTTGCCACTTGCTGGGTAATGGTCGAAGCCCCTTCCAGTCGTCGACCGGTCACGACATTAACGACATTGGCGAATACGGCGCGCACAATGCCCATGAAATCAATACCGACATGGTCATAAAAGTTTTTATCTTCAGCAGCCAGAAACGCATCAATCAAATGCTTGGGCGCCGTGTCGATCGGCACAAAAATGCGACGTTCTTGGGCATATTCGGCAATCAAACTGCCATTACCGGCATGCGCGCGGCTCATCACGGGCGGCGTGTAATTGGCCAAATGTTCGTAATTGGGCAAGCCGGTATTGATACGCCACAACACCAAAACAAGAGCAAAAAGCCCTATCGCTCCAAGCGTCACCAAAACGCCAGCCATATTGCCCAGAAATTTCATCAACGAACCCTTTCAGACTTTTTAATGTCTGATAAATGAGGCCGCACTATGGCAGGTCAGGGGAAAAAATCCAACCTTTTCGGGGGGTGGTTATCTCAATGCAGCGACACGGCTGGAGCGAAAGAACCCGTCAACCGATTTGACCAGCGCACCCGCAACTTTGCGTTGCCAAGATGTCGTCAAAAGCTGTTTTTCATCACTGCGATTGGTCAAAAAGCCCAATTCAATCAGCACGGATGGCACATCGGGCGCTTTCAAAACGCGGAAACCGGCAAAGCGGTGGGTGCGGTCGAGCAATTGGGTTTTGCCGCGCGCATTATCGACCACCAAATTGGCAAATTTGACCGACAGGTTTTTGGTTTCTCGCTGTGCCAGATCAATCAAAATATCGGCCACTTCCGGCGGTTGGTCGGCAAAATCAATGCCGGCAATAATGTCCGATTGGTTTTCCTTTTTGGCCAATGCCGCCGCTTCTTTGTCAGATGCCGTTTCGGACAATGTATATATTGACATGCCGCGCACGTTTTTCCGTTTAATGGCATCAGCATGAATGGAAATGAACAAATCAGCATCATGCTTGCGTGCAATGTTCACACGCTGGCGCAACGGAATATAAATATCGCGATTGCGCGTCAAATAGACTTTGTATTTGCCGGTGGCACGCAATTGCTTGGCCAATTCACGCGTAAACGCCAAGGTGACGCTTTTTTCCCGCGCTTTACGACCCAGCGCTCCGGGGTCAACCCCGCCATGCCCGGCATCGAGAACAATTACCGGCTTGCTATTGGCTCGCCGTTGCGGTTTGGGCGCAAACGGCACCGGCGCTTTTACCGTCTTATTGGCCGAGCGCTTGGCAGCACGGTCCTTCGCTACCTGCG
>Ga0181568_10001481_pt1 | contig 21604 bp, 31 predicted proteins | sample 101ome_20_FD_133758 | JGI IMG/M metagenome (GOLD analysis project Ga0181568, IMG submission 133758) | Coastal salt marsh microbial communities from the Groves Creek Marsh, Skidaway Island, Georgia - 101404AT metaG (megahit assembly) | ecosystem: Environmental > Aquatic > Marine > Intertidal...
AGATATTGTAAGTGTATTACCACTTAGGTTAAGTGTTTGTGCATCTGTGTTAGTATCTACTGCACCTAAAATTGTTGATAAATCTACATTACTGTTACTACCACTAATAGTAATAACATTACCTGCTAAACTTAGTGTCTGTAGATCTTGTCCTGGGTTTGCTTGTACCCATGCACTATTATGATATATGTAAGTATGTCCATCGTCTGTGGCATACCACATTTGGCCTTCACTTGCACCACTTGGTGCTGTGTTGGCTGTTGTTACTAATACGTTACCTGCAGGTCCTTGAATACCTACATTACCTTGCGGACCTTGAGGGCCTGTTGCACCCTGAGGGCCTGTTGCACCCTGAATGCCTTGTGCGCCTTGTGGACCTTGAATATTTCCTACGTCTGATGTAGACGTGTTACTGAATGTTATTACTAAATTATTACCAACTAGTTGAGTATCTGTAATACTTATAGCATCAACACCTGCATTACCCTGTGGTCCTGCTGGTCCAGTTGGACCTTGAATACCTTGTGGTCCCTGAGAACCTACGTTGCCCTGTGGACCTTGTGGTCCAGTAATATCACCTAAGTTTTGTACAGATGTATTGCTGTACGTTAAAATAAGTTCGCCACTGTTTACAGTAGCATTAGTAATTCCGTTACCTGTTGCACCTGTAGGTCCTACATTACCCTGAGGACCTTGTGCGCCTACCCCCGATAAATCTAAAGTTGTTCCGTCGAATGTTAAATCGCTTCCTGCTAAACTTATAACAGGTACGTTTGTTAAATCGTTAAAATCACCACTAGTGGCAACATTTGCTAATGAACTAATGTTTGCCTTTGTGGCTAAACTGTTTGTTACAGTTGTTGCGAAGTTAGGATCATCACCTAAAGCCGCCGCTAATTCGTTTAATGTATCTAATGTACCTGGAGCACTGTCAGTGATTGCCGCAACTATTGTTGATTGTGTTGCATAGCCCTGTGCTGACAAATATGCCGCAACATTACTATCACCATAATCACTTGTTACACTGCCTAATGCACTCGTTAAATCAACTGTACTTGCATTGCCAGAGATACTAATTACATTACCCGCAATGCTAATTGCTTGTGAATCTACGTTGTCTAATAATGCACTTAGATCGACATTGTTAGCACCTGATAAACTTAAAGTGCTTGTTCCTGCATTCCAACTAAGTGACTGTGAAGAACTATTAACTGTGCCTGGTACCCAAACACTGTTACCATTATCCCAAACAAGTGCTTGTCCATCAGTTGGTACTGTACTACTTACATCACCTAAATCTGAAATTGTGTTGCTGGAAAGATCTGCAATGCCGCCACTGCCTCCTCCAGCAAAACTGCTAAGGTCAACACTATTACCTGCACTAATGCTTAATGTGTTACCTGATAAACTTAATGTTTGTGCTGGAACATCTAGTACACTTAAATCAACACTGTTACCATTTGAAATGTTTAATATATTTGTACTTGAATTCCAACTAAGTGTTTGATATACACCTGATCCTGCACCACTATCGTTTTCAACACTTACGTCAGTTATTCTACCTAAAGCATCTACAGTAAATGTAGGATATACTAATGAGTTACCATATGTACCAGGTGTAACACCTGATTGCTCTAAGTTAAGTGTAACTGAACCTGCTGTTCCGCCACCTGTTAAACCTGTGCCTGCAACAACTTCTGTAATATCACCTTGGGGTATAGCGACTTCACTTACAGAAGTTATTTGGCCTTTACTGTTTACAGTGAAACTCGGAATAACTGAGCTATTACCATATGTACCTGCTGTAACACCACTATCACCTAATGTGAATGTAGGTGCACCAGGCTCCCATTGGCTAGAACTTGAATTGTAAATTAGTGCTTGTCCATTTGTTGGACTACCTGCATTTATATCTTGCAAGTCATTTAAATCTATTTGGCCTGCTATTTGTCCTGCATTAACACCAAATGTAATTGTGTCTGCATTAGCACTAGTGCTTATACTAGAACCTGTGCCTGCTACTAGTGTTAATGTATCGTTTACTTTGTCTGCTGATATTGTAGTTTGTCCTGCAACTACAAAATTCTTAAAGTTTAAAACATTTCCAGCACTACCAGAACCACTGCCGCTGACTTCAATCATGTCAACGTTTTGAATTCTACCGTAAGTATCTACTGTGATTGCTGGTAAATGTGTAGCATTACCATATACTGCGGCTGTAACACCTGTTGCAACTAAATCGATAACAGCATTGGAGTTTACTCCAGTGCCGCCTGTAACACGAATTTGTCCTGATGTGCCTGAAACGTTACCAACAAAACTGCTGGTAAGTGTGTTGGCCGCTGTTGCTACTACTTGAGTAGGAGTTACGCCTGTTACTTGTCCTTTACTATTAACTGTTATTACTGGAATATGACTTGCATTACCGTGTGTACCACTAACATTAGCAATGTCTGTGATATAAACACCTGTGCTATCTGCTGTTAAGCCTGCACCTGCTGTTACATTAAGTGTTAATCCTGATTTATTAAGACCGTTTCCTGCACTGTATACATCTAATGTGCCAGGACGCCATACACCGTCTGCTGAGAAGATAAGAGTATCTCCTGTGCTTGGAGCATAGGATAGAGATGCTTGAACATCGCCAAGATAATCTAAATTAACATCCCAGAATTGTAATGAAGTGCCATCGTTGCTTACACGAACGAATTTGTTTGCACTGAATTGATAATTACTTGGGGTGTCGTTTAATTGTACAAAGGTGTTTGCCATGTATTATTCCATCAGTTAAATAGTGTTACAACACTATTTATCACTTTATGCTGATAGAACTACGCGGCTGACTGATCCATATGAAGTATCGTAAGTTTCGCCATCACCAACATGTTCTCGGTCCACATATACTCTTACCCATGCAAAATTACCTTGGAAAGTGTATGCTTCAGAGCCGTCTGCTGGATCATTGGCGTTGAATTGAATATATCCGGAATCATTGAAACGTCTACCGGAGGTGTTGCTAGGAATTACGTCAAACCAATCTGACTCTGTTGGTTCTGTTATAAGTGTGCATTGAATCCTTAATCTACCCACAAACTGGTTGTAAACTGCTTGTATTGTGTGCATACCGTCAGTATAGCCATAGTAAGAATCACCATGTACTTTGGTGCTGTACTGATTCATATTTGAATTAGTACCTTCTAAAACTATTACTGATTTACGATTAAGTGGCATTGTATCTCCTATCTACAAGTGTATCTATGTATTTATCATCTGCTATATATTGATTGCCTTCAGCATCTTCAAACTTAGTTCCTGGTTCTACTATAGATATACTTAAAATAAACCTTGATTGATCACTATTATTTACAACATTGTGATAATCTGTTGTTGTAAAATAAATTGCTTGATTTGGTTTGTAAGTATGCTCTGCAACTACTTCTGTTCTAGTATCGTTATAAATTTTCAAAGGAGAATTATCCCAGTCTCCTACTATAGGGAAGTTTATAGCGGCTGATCTCATGTAGTCTTTGTGTATTGGTAAGAATGTATTAGGACGCATTTCTGCAAAATAGCAACCCTGTGTGATATATCCTTGCTCTTTTATTTGGTCATAAAGATTGTTCCAGATATATTCGTCTTTTGTCCTAAGGTATCTATTTGATATATTCTTTTCTTTAACCCAAGGAATAGGATCAGATTGTAAGATATCAAATAATTTATCTGGATCCCAATCTAAATCTATTTCCTCAAAGTATGAGGACATTTTATACCTGTTCTAATCGTACCATGAGCCTTTCTGCTCTGTTAGTAACCTGTTTATGCCATCTGCTGTCTCTACCTTCTACTGCGGCTGTTTTCCAATCGCCTTCTAGTATAGCGGCATGCATTTTTTTAAACTTGCTTAGTCTTGTACGACCCATGTTGAACATCATATTAACCAAGATCTGCTGGACTTCGTCTGGTAAGTTTCCAAAGACCCCGTCTTCGTATAATAACTCACACTCAGATATTGCTGTGTCGAGGTCTTTTTCAAAACATTCTTTGACTCTTTCTTCCGATACTGGTGTTCCGACTTCTTGTCCGTATTCTGGATCTGATTCAAGTACCAAGTGCCCGACACCAAAGGTTGGGTAGCCGAGATGATCCTTGTAGATTTCATTTACTACGCCTTCGTCTATCTTTAATTGTTCAAATACTGCTTCTCTATCCAATTTTGTATCCTTCATAAACCATATTGCCATTATGTTATTCCAAAAAATCGCTCATCAGTTTCACTCTTTTTACTTCTCTCAAACAACTCGAGTAATTAAGTTTTAATAAAGGCATCAAATAAGTGTTGTCTGAATTATAAAATAAGAAACAATGGTAAAAGTTCATTTTGCCTGATGGTAAATTACTCCACCGATGCTCCTCACTGTTGCTTTCTACAATTTTAGTTATTCCTGTGAGCTTTTCTGCCTTCTCGTTATATTTATCATTGCCAAAAAAGCAAAACTCTATTCTAGAATCATATAAACTGAAATAGTTTTTTTCTCGCAATTCATACCTAATGTCCTTATCATTAGATTTGTTAATTAAAAAGTCCCAATGCGTTTGATCTATTGGTCCACTAATATAATTTATATTAAACATAAATTCATCAACAAACTCTTCTAGTTCATTAAAGAATCTAAAATAAATATATCTTGCAGATTTTGTGTATGTCGATCTAGTAAGTTTAAAACGTAACGATTCATCTATAGCAGTGTGCAAAAATATATCATCGTGTATTTTTCCGCCAGGAACAGATACTTTATACAAGTATTCGTCGAAGTATATTGTGTCACTAGGCTTTAAATTTATCGAAGTGAAATTATTCTTGAGAAACTGAATGTTTTTTGAGAAACTAGAGTACCAAGACATAATCACTATCATTGTAATCTATAGTGATTACAGTCTCTTGTAAGTTTTCAAAAAGTATTTTTCTACTTAACTGCTTTTTAATTTTATCTTCAAATACTCTCTTCAGTGGTCTTGCACTCATACTAGGCTCGTATCCATCCTCTGCAAGTTGAGTCCTAGCAATATCTGTAAGTTTAATTTTGTTAAATGATTCATTCTCTTGTAGTAATTCATTTGTTTCTTTAACTAATCTATCTACAATTAACAACATCAAGTCTTTATCTAGTTTATTAAACTTGACAATACTATCTATTCTGTTTCTAAACTCTGGTGTAAAGAATTTTTCAACTGCTTTCTCAACGGCTTTTTGCTTTGTTTGATCACCAAAACCGATCTTTAATGTTTCAGCATCAGCGGCACCTAGGTTTGAAGTCATTAATAAAATCACATTACTAAAGTCTACCACTTTACCTGTAGCACCTGTAAGTTTACCATCATCCATTACTTGTAGCAATACTTGTAATACTTCTGGTGCGGCTTTCTCTACTTCATCTAGTAGCAACACACAATTAGGATTCTCTTCTACTTCAGCAAGTAATTGTCCTTGCCCCATCTTACCTTCAGCATGTCCTACATACCCTGGAGGAGCACCAATCAATTTTGCAACACTGTGACGTTCTTGATATTCACTCATGTCAAACTTTAATAATTTTGCATCCATATGTGTTGCAAGTGCCCTTGCAGTTTCTGTTTTACCGGTACCGGTTGGTCCAACAAATAAGAAACTGCCAATTGGTTTATTCTTTTCTCTGAGTCCTGCTTTAGCAACTAGAATACTTTCTACAATCCTATCTACTGCTTCGTCCTGCCCGTATACTACAGTTTTAATTTTACTGTCTAATGTTTGATAGCCGTCCTTCTTTTCTACGTCTACTAGATCAGCATTAACTTTTGATATTTTAGCAACAACATTAACAATGTCGTTGAGTTCAACATCTTTTCTGCCTGCTAATTTTACTTTGGCACCTACAGCATCAACAACATCCAATGCTTTATCAGGAAAGTATTTGTTTTTAATATATCTATCTGTGAGATCGACCACCTTATCTAACAGTTCTTCTGTGTAATTAACAACATGGAACTCTTCATAGTACTTTTGCAAACCTTTAAGGATAGTCTTTGTATCTTCAATACTAGTTTGTTCAATGTCTAATCTTGCAAATCTACGCATTAATGCTCTGTCTTTTTCAAAACTGTTTGCAAATTCATCCGGAGTTGTAGCACCAATAGTTAATAATTTACCTTTACCTAATACTGGCTTGATCATGTTAGCAACATCAACACTGCTACCACCGGCACTACCTGCACCCATAATCATATGTATTTCGTCAATAAACAAAATTGTATTAGGGTTATCGCTGAGTACTTCTAAGACCATCTTAAGACGCTCTTCAAAGTCACCTCTATATTTTGTGCCTGCTAACAAATCACCAACACTTAGACTATAAACAACTTTGTTTCTAAGCATGGGCGGTACTTCAGCATCTACAATACGTTTAGCCAAGCCTTCTGCTATTGCAGTTTTACCTACACCAGGCTCACCAACAATACACACATTATTCTTTTTACGTCTAGCCAATATGTGTACTAGATCATCAACTTCTTGAACTCTACCAATCAAAGGATCTATTTTATCTTTTTTGGCTTCTGCATTTAAGTTGGTAGTATATTCTTCTATGAGCTCTGCACTTTTAGATGCTTTGTATTTTTTATCTAAATGTTCTACAATTACATTTCGATCTAATCCATTTACTTCGCAGTAATATTTTGCAACACTTTCATCTTCTGATAACACACTAACTAATATATCTAATGGTGCTATTTCATCTCTGCCCTGGAATATAACTTGGGCCATAGCACGTTGTACAACCCTCTCTACTGCATTTGTTTTCTTAGGATTACCCTTAGACCCATTTTGATTTACTAAACCGTTAAATTCACTATTGTTTAAATAATTATTTAAATCTGTGATAATTTTGTCAAGATCAACAGAGAGATCTTTTAATGATTTTTTGATTATTTTAGACTCTAACAAAGACAAACAAATATGCTCAACAGTCATGTACTCGTGATCTAGAGCAACTGCTTTGCCTACTGACTCTTTAATTATATTATCTAATGATCTATTATCCATTACTACCTCTTTTCTCTAATTGTATTTAAAACTTTAATGATTTCTTCATCGTGTATAGTGGGCACATCAATATGCATTAAAACTACTAAATCACCTGCTATACTATTTTGTGGATCAGGCATACCTAACCCTCGCATTTTAACACGTTGTCCTTCTTTACAACCTTTAGGAACTCTGAGTCTATATGTTTTACCATTAATATGGTGTAGATCTATTTCTGTTCCCACAATCGCATCCAAGGCATCTACTTGAGCCCTCACAAATAAATTATTTCCTTCTCGGCCATAGTCTGGTGGCATGTTAATATGAATTAAAATTACTAAATCACCCGGTGGTGCTGATGGAATACGAATAGGTGCTTTACCTGGTAAAATAAACTGTTGGCCATTTCTACAGCCAGGAGGAACATCAATAGTATAAGAATCGCCATCTAAACTTATACCTACTTTTTTACCAAAGTAGGCTTCTTCTAGAGATATATCGACTCGCATTCTGCCGTCTGGGTTACGTTGTGCTCTTGGCTGTCTAAACTGGCCAAATATATCGCCAAAGATATCTCCAAAGTCTGGTCCATCATACCTTTGCCACTGAGGATCTTCTTTTCCAAAATGGTCGTAGTTGCGTTTTTTATCTGGATCACTAAGGCAAGCATACGCATTTTGTATTTCTTTAAACTTTTTTTCATCACCTCCTTTGTCAGGATGATGTTTCATAGCAAGTCTGCGATATGCTTTTTTAATTTCTGCAGGCGTAGAAGTTTTATTCACACCTAATGTTTGATAGTAATCCATGTTATGTATAGTATAGCAGGAATATGCTATTTGTCAAGGAGATTATGCCAAGTCACGAACCAGATTATAAACATCTTGCACTGTTTTTACCTTCTCTGCTTCTTCGTCTAGTATTTCTATGTCAAACTCTGCTTCTAGCCCTATCACTATCTCAACTACGTTAAGACTATCTGCGCCAAGATCCTCTACAAGATTGTGTTCTGGCTTTATTTCTTGATTGTATTTAAGATCTAAAGTATCTTTTAGTATTCGATTAATTTCTTCATTCATCATTTTCTTTTGGTCCTAGTCCAGGAATAAGTTTACCTAAATTAAAACCTGTGTTTTCTGGTTGTAAATCAAGTGAATCATCTTGTGCTTCTTCAACTTGATTATTTTGCCTTTCAGCATTTTCTTCTAACCATCCATCTACACCTTTTGGTGCTGTTGCTTCTCTGTAGTAAAGAATGATATCTTTTTGTTGATTGATGTAACGTTTAATTTCCTGTAAGTTTGCCGCCATTCTCTCATAACCTACCGGAGTAATAGCAAGAACAACAAATTCTCCTGAAAGCATAGTTTCTACTTCTGCAATTTTCTGTTGTAAGTTACCGCATGACTCTATGCCCTTGCCGTTCTCATCTAGTAATTGGGGAAGTTCTACTCTATTACCTGCCTCGTCTCTTTGGACTCTTCTTCGTGTCTCACCGTTATCGTCTGTGTATTCTTCATACGCAAAACGTTCTGTTGTATAGTACCATTTACCTCCACTACCTCTAATAGTTTCCTTGCCTGTTGCAGGTTTACATGGAGTATTAGTAATTACTTTCCAATCAACATCTGCTAACGCAATTTCTCTCGGTAGAGGTGGTTGATAAATTTCAACTTCAACTGTTTCTGTAATAACTTTAACCGGAGGTAAAGGTTGATAAGGTTGTTGCATTGTACTACAAGCAGAAAGGCCTACAATAACTGCACCTAAGAATAGTACGTCAAAAAATCTTCTAATCGTTTTGGCCTGCATCGTTTAAATCCTCTGTCTCTCTGCTGTCTGCTTCAACACTATCAAATACTTCTCTGGTAGCATTGTTGGCTCTATCTTCAATAAGGCCAGGTTTTAGTCTTGCTAACTTTGTGAAGTCATGATTTTGAAATATGTTCATGTAATCTCTTGCTTGGTTTTCCCATTCAGCGGCACTGTTACTAAGAGATGTAATCTGCTTAACTTGTTCTTTTGCTCTGGCTTCCATGTTTCTAATGGTTGCTTCGTTTTGTTCAGCCGCGGCTTGTAAGGCAACGTTCTGTTGATTAAGAACGTCAATTTGCTGTTGCTGTTGATCAATTCTAGTTTCTAATTTACCAACTATCCAATTATGGCCACCCCAGGCTATACCGCCTATGAGTAAAATTAATGGTAATGCTTTTATAAATCCTAACATTGTTTTGTAACCAGTATGTTTTCTGTGACTTCAGGATTAAAAATAACAATATAATCGTCAATTGGAACTGCTTTCATCTCACCTAACATACTGTTAAAAACTCTGAGTGTGCTGTCCAATGGCTTTATTGCACTTTCTTTAATACCTAGTTCTGCCATTATATCTTTTGCTGGACCAAAGTTTACAACTTCTAGTGTTGCTACGTTTTTTGATCCACGCATGTGTAATTTGTTATCATTGATTCCTGCTTCTAATAAATTAGAATCTTCTAAAAATCTTAAAATAGTATTACTATTTTCTTCTGCTTGTTCTTGTAATGCTTGTTCTTCTGCTTCAACTGCCTCTACTGCTAATTTATCTTTCATCTCTTTAGCAGTGAGGTATAATTCTGGATTAGTTTGTACTCTTATATCTAATGACGGATCGTCTAACTTAATTGCTTCTTCTACGTAAGGTAATTTTACTTCCCAGTCTAATTTACCTGCAATATTAGTAACTTCGCTAACAATACTTTTTACTTTGTCTAGCATGTTTTCGTCTCTGTCAAACTCAACAAATACCATATAGTATCCGTCCTCATTTGGATTTGGTGACACTTCCACATCTCTTGATTCTACAGGACTATTACTTATGAATCTATATAAATCGTCACCTGGATAACTTTGTACTACAGAAAAACCTAATACGCCAACATCTTTTTCATCACCAGTTTTAGGTGTAAACTCATCTAGGCTAATAGATTTTAAAATTGTATCTTTGAGATCGCCTTCTTGTAATGCCATTATATTGTTCCCTCTGGTCCTGGAACTGCTGGTGCTTCAGGGGCCGTCGCTGTATTGTTATTCATATCTGCTTGTTGATTCATAGATTCCATGTCAACATAAGAATCCTCATCGGCTTGAATTTTTTCGCTACTAAATTCATCAACATATCTGCGTGGCATTTTAATTTCAACTACCCATACAGGCTCTGATTTAGTTTTTGCTTTGTATCTTTGTCCGCCGTCTGGTCTTGTTTCTATAACTACATCATCTATAGTTTGAATTCTTTTAGGTCTGATTAATGTATCTTTTTTATAGTTTACTAAACATTCTTTCTTTATTAATCTTTTTGCACCTTCCGGATCAGGCATATCTTTGTAAGGATACAGTAATGAAACATTGATAAAGTGCCTATCAAGTTTAGGTCCTCTTAGAACTTCGCCTTTGTTCCAATTTTTAAATGCATATAGATCAATGCTGTCTAGTATCTTTTCGAACTCGCACAGCATGTCTAACAGGCTGTTAGTTTCAGATATCTTCTTGATCTCATCATTTAAAACTTTTGCAGATATAGTCATATTATTCTCCGTCATAACTATTTATCAATCTATTATCATGTGTGTTAATCGTATTGACTCTGAATGTAAATAATACTGTAATGATTTTATATTACAATACACAAAACAACATTAATCAAGAACCGAAATACCGTGAAGGAAAATCCTTACACGGTTTTTTTGTGGCTATTAGGAGAGATCAATGTCCAGAAGAGCTAGAAAACAGAAGTGTAACAAGTATCGAAAGCAACAATTCATTCCTCAGGAGGGTAATTTGAGATTAATAGAAGGTGGGGCATTAGCCCGTCAACGTCAAAAAGACATTAAAATAGTTCCAAGAAATTTCCATCAAGACGACTTACTAGGTTATTTAGAAGATGATAACGTTAATATAGTATTCGCTGTTGGACCAGCAGGAACAGGTAAAACAATAGTATCTACATTAGCAGGCTTGAAACTATTGAAACATAATAAACTAGACAAGTTTGTAGTAACAAGACCTGCTGTATCAGTTGATGAACAACACGGATTCTTACCAGGTACATTAGTAGAAAAGATGGCTCCATGGACGAGACCAATCTTTGATGTATTTGAAGAATACTTTACGCCGGAACAGATAGAATACATGATCAACGACGGTAAAGTAGAAGTTGCACCATTGGCATACATGCGTGGTAGAACATTTAAAAACAGTTGGATCATGGCAGACGAAATGCAGAATGCAACTGATAGCCAAATGAAAATGCTACTCACAAGAATAGGAGAAGGTTCTAAAATAATTGTAACAGGCGACTTAGCTCAACATGACAGAGGTTATGAAGAAAACGGCCTTAAAAAGTTTATTGATCGATTAATGAAAACACAATCCAATAAGATTAAACTAGTAGAATTTAACGGAGGTGATATTGAAAGACATCCTGTAGTATCAGAGGTGTTAAATATTTATAACGAGGTATAATTACCACTCGTTGTGTGCGGCGAGTTTAGGTAAATCTTGGGTAGCATTGTTGAATTGAGTATACAATGTTACCCTTGCTTTGTTGCCTTCGAATGGTTGAACACAATGCCATATATCGCCATTAAACACAATTAATCTATTAAACTTATTCTGCACAACTAAACGTTCATTATCACGTTCAAATACAAGACCGCCGCCTGTATCTTCCCATTCCGGATTTAAAAATAGCACACAAGAAACAGCATACTTGCCGTCTGGGATTTTATCTATGTCTTTGTGTCCTGCAAATTTATCCCCTTCATTAAAAATATTAATGTAACTTCTATGTACTTTTTCGGTCACTAGATCATCTAAATCTTTTGCGTGTGGATAAATTTTATTTTCGTAATCAAAAATCTCTATAAGTTCTTTGTAAAATACATCTCTACAAAAATAGATATTTTCTTTTTTGGCGGTCTCCTCACTGGCACTTCTACGGAATGAAGTTGACCTGTAATACAGATACCATCTGGCTAGATGTTCCTCGTCTAGAACATTGTCAATTATTTTAATAGATTTTTCTAACATCATAACCTACTGGATTGACAACTTTGATCTCATGTTTAACACCCAATAAGTCTGTGAATATAATATTAGTAGTAGATAGTTTTGCTATGTTTTTAGCACGATAAGTTTTAGGTGAAGTTGATTCTATACGTGAACCATCTTCTAAGAACTTAATTTCACTTGGAAAGAAAACAGTAATTTCCCATTCTTCTCGCCACAGAGTACGCCACCAGTGTTTGATCTTAGCCCAAAGGCTAACAGTAACTAGTTTCTCCTCTTGCTTTTGTTCTATTACTTTCTCTTTTGCCATACTACTATTTATGCACTATTGAGTTGTAATTCAATTAACGTTGCACTTAAATTAATTTCTGGGTCTGCACACAAACTGCTCTTAGCCATACCATTGCGAATAATAACTACTGCCTGATCTTGTTGCATGTCTGTTGTTCCCCACAAGTCTAAGTTTCTATACATAAATTTATAGATATCATCATACTCTTCTGGTCTTGCTTGACTACAAATAAGTGTTCTTGCGTCTTTGTATTGGCCTGCTTTAAACATCTCAATAGCACTTAACATCCAGTCACTCTGTGCTTGATCACCATCCTGAGGACGTTGTAAAACGCCGTCTACTACGTTTTGTTGCACTAGATTGATACTTTTACGCAAATCAGGATAAGTTGCTTGTACATAGGTGTCTAGTGTTTCTAAGTCTACTTCTACACCTTCTTCAATACAGATAGTTGCTATCCTGGCAGTAAATTCTGTTACATCTAGTTTCTCAATATGAAAGCCTTGACATCTACTGTGTAGTGCAGGAATAATACGTTGTGGATAGTTACAAGTTAATAAGAATCTACAACTAGTATGGAACATCTCCATGACGCCACGAAGTGCCGCTTGTCCATTAGGAGTAATATAATCAGCCTCATCTAGTAACACATATTTCATATCACCAAACGGCATAGTGCTACTAAAGTTTGTAATCTTGTTTCTAATTGTGTCTACGTTGTTTTCATTAGATGCATTTATTTCTAACACATCCATGCTATCAACATCTAGTTCTTTCAACAACACTTTTGCAAGTGTAGTTTTACCTGTACCAGGAGCACCACTAAACAGTAAGTGCGGTAATGCACCCTCACCGACCCAACCAGTTACTTGTTGTTTCTGTTTGTCGTCTCTAAAAACATAAGTGCTTATGCTACCAGGTCTGTATTTCTCTGTCCAAAGTTCTTTCATATTCTCACCAATTGTGTATTACGTTTGCTATAATAAAAAAGCATGTAGCAAAATTAACCCCGACGATAACAGTACGAAGTAAAGCCACATAATCATCATACGGCTCTGTCTTGTCATCGGAAAATCCTCCTAAGGCATATTTCCATATAGTCCATACTTTATTCATTTCTATCCTCACATATATTGTAACAGAAACTACGCATTTGTCAACTCAAAAATAGTATCAAAAAGTTTTTGAGATGTGCGATAGTGTAAATTTTTGTCCATAATAAGATTCTTGTTGTGCTTCAAAAGTTCCTCATGTTCTTTTTCTAATTCAAAGTCTTGTGCATCAGCAATTACTTTTTGCATTCTTTTGTGATTATCTTGTATGTTATCGTAGTCTCCAGGACACCAAAAACCTAAATCTTTTAACACTTGAACTGCTCCTACTCTGTTGTTTATAAAAGATGGCATACCGTATATAAAACCTTTTATAGATTTTTCACTGATATCGTGCAGTATCATAGATTTATTGTTATCTACAGGATAGTTAGTAGGATTGCTGGCGTCATTGTAAATGAAGTCATTGAAAGTATCAGAGCCTATGTAAATTTCACACTGCTCGATAAGATCTAGTGGAACAGGTTGTAAAAGTTCTTTGCTCCATTGAGTCCAAGGTTCTGGAAGATATCTATGTCCGTTGCCATATTTGTTTGAATACCATGGAATAGTACTTGCAGATGGATCTGTTCCTCCAGGTAATTGTAAGTTCCACAGTGCATTGTCTAACATACCGGCATCATCTGCATAGCCTAAAAATTCTAATCTATGATGTCTAGCAATTCTATTAAGGATTAGATATCTATATATCTTTTTAGGATCACTTACTAGATTTTGTATACTATCCAAAGATCTACCATGGTAGACAATTATTTGTTGCACAATTTGACTAACAAAGTTCCAAGTAGGCACAACTGCCTTCCACGGATAATGAAAGTCTATATTTTCGAATCCTAGAGATAATATAGTTAAAACATACCGTTCAAACTCCATCCATTGTGCAAATCCTTCGCCGTCATCACGTTTAGCATTCTTAAATGGTCCAGGTATAGAAGTTTCGTGTGAGTAGTCTGCGAGTATAACAACATTTTTGTAATTGTCATCTAAAGCATGTAGATGTAAGAATGCTGTTTTTGTTTCTGGTCTTTCTATATAAGGTCTACACAAAGGCGGACAGTACACCCAGATGTCACCATTGCTTAATGGTAAAGGGTCTGTAAATTTTTCTAGGTAAACAACATTTATTTCGAATGGGAAAGCAGACTGATAGTATTGTAAATAAGAATCTAATACACTACTCCTATAGTCGTCTACTGCCTCTATAGTTGTACATTTTTCAAATACAAAATTAATCTTCTTTGGCACGTCTTTCCCTTTGTACTTCATTAAGTTTTGTAGCACTCTTGAGTAAGTGCATATTGTTACCTAATTTCTTAGCATAATGTAAAAATGCTTTAGTATCCTTGGGAAAACAGTGACCTCCAAAACCAAACTTACCATCTGGTCCTGGTACTTTCATATGGCTCTTACCCATGCGTGGATCAGTTTGCAGTATTTCTGTGAATTGTTCCCACGATGTGTTTGAACCACTTGCGTCATGTAAGTCGTATAACTCATTAAAGAATGTTACTTTAGTTGCTAACCAACTGTTAATTGTATATTTGATTAAACTTGCTGTAATTAAATCTACTTTGTATGTTGGTACAACTTTTACAGAACTGTGTCTGCAATATGCTTTTTCAACTCTATCGCAATCACGCCACTTGCCTCCTAGTACTTGCATGTGAGGATTTATAAAGTCCGCATGTGCATTTGCTTCTGTGAGAAACTCTGGATTGTAAACTAGATTAAGTTTAAAATCCTTTTTCATTTTTGTTAAGTGTTTAGGCGTAATCGTACTTTTAATAACTACAATGCCTTTGTAGTTTCTATCATATAGATCACTTAGTGTTTGTCTAACAATGCTAACATCTACATCGCCACTGTTATCTACTGTTTCTAGTGTAGGTACACAAACAAAAAGGAGTGGTGGATCATATTTGACAAGGTCATCAATTGTGTTGTCGTTGAATAGTGGATCCACCACAAACTGATCGACATCTCTGTCGAAACCGTTAATTACAGAACCGCCTACAAAGCCGGCTCCGATAATACCTAACTTTAACATTATTTTTTTAGCCTCTTTTCTGCACGGTCAAATTTCTTTTCTGCTAACCATTCGTCTTCGCCGTGATATGTAGGTGCATTTTCTATTGCTTCTTTGGCTTGAAAGTAAACTTCATATATCTTTTGCTTACAACCCCAACCATTAAAGCCATCTATGTTTGGATCATGCATTACACCTTCCCATTGCCAAAGTTGCTCTCTGATTGCTTTGTTGCCTGTCTTTTCTATATAGGGCATGTCAGTCTCTTTTTTGACCGTGCTCTAAACCTATGGCACTAGTGATGCAAAATACTCCTAGCACTAACCACCACGGATTAAGATCAGCATAAATTACTCCACTAACAATCAATATGCCAGTGGCGCCTATTGTGGTGATTCCTGTTTTAAAATTTTGATACATTTCTTACCTCGAATATAATTTACTATATTATATCACAAAAGGCTTAAAAAGTCAAGTTAAATATAACTCTTTTTTTCTGCTGTTACAATATCGTCACTTGCAATGTTTAAGGTGTCAGGCTTTTCGTTTGCTACTGCTAAACAACCACTAGGATCTACTTTCCAAACGTCTGCTTTATTGTATTCAGTATCAAAACGGTCATCCGTTAATTCCATTGCTTCAGTCCAGCGACCATATTCTACATATACCCATTGGCCAGGTGTAAGCCAATCAATATCTGGACCTACTTCAAATACTTCAAACCAACGTGAAGTGATACCTTCTGTTTTGCCGATAGTTTTACCAATAATAATACCACCAGCAGTAACTTGTTCATCGAAGTCACCGTTTATGCAAAGTATATTATCTCGTATTGCTTTTAATCTTGCCATTTATTTCTTTAACTTATTCAAAGCCATTTGTGCTTGTAGTATTTTATTTAACTCTGGATCACTTTCAAACATGTCTAAAATGGTTTTAATTTTATTAACCTGATCCTCATTTAATTCTGTATCACCTATAGTTATATGTGTCGGCTTTTTAAATGTAACTATGTCGTCGAGTATACCAGCATAATAAGTTTCACTGTCTTTGCCATTTATAGTAACAGTATCATAACTGCCTGTGGCAATATTGTCGTAATACATTGTTTGAGGATCGTCGTCTATTGTGATAGTGATTGGGTCCGAATTCCAGTCTATATCACAAGTGTTGTCGCTAATTGAATATGTAAAAGAATCTGATTTTTTATGACTGCTGTCCGTCACCAGCATCTTCCTCTTTGTAGTATGGAACCATTGTGAAGTTGCCGTTTGCATCTTCTACTTCACGGTAACCTAAAGGTTCTTGCTCGATGTTATCATCGAAGTTTTCTCCTAATGGTGCCTCTACTTGTGGCTCCGGAGTTGGTGCTGTACGAATATTTTCTGCTTGTGTTTTTGCAGTTTTAACATCTGGTGCTATTCCACCTGTAGTATCTACATCTGGGACTGCTTTATTGATGTCTTGTTTGATGCTTTTCTTATCTTGACTTACTGTAGGATTATCCTTATAATACTGGCGAACACGTTCTTCTTTGCTTAACACTACTTTACCGCCAGACCCTAACTTGTTGCCCTTGCCATCAACACCCATATTACCTATTGCAGGTCTGCTGGCTTCATCTGCTGATCTGAGAGCATCAAAGTCTATAATACTGCCTTTACTTGATCTTCTTTGTACCATTATTTTAAGAATTCCTTTATATCTAATTTATATTTAACCGAATCGACCTTGTGTACACCTAATAAATAGAGCAAATACGAGGAAACTGCACTTCCTCTACCAATGCCCCACACAAGATTGTTTTTCCGCATTGTATCAATAATATATATCAAAAGTTGTATAATTGGAAACAAATTCCTGGCTTTAAATTCTGCTAGTTCCATTTCTACTCTCCCTATCTGGTCGGGATCACCTTGCTCAACTAACTTCCTTATATGCTCTTCAACATCGATATCTTTATAATGCTGTGGAATATTAAACTCTTTGCTATGTTGTATACTAGATACAATTTCATCTAGTCCTAATTCTACAGCATGACTATTGAACTGTTGAACAACCTCATCTACGAATGCAATATTCTGTAGACCTTTGCCTCTGTAAAGCAATTCTACTGCATCATTCTCTGTCATAAGATTATTCATTGTTATAGTATATTACAAGTTGTAGTATTTGTCAAGTGCCAAGGTTCTTTAGCAAACATATCTGGACTTTTATCTTCTATTAATTGCCTGTAATCTAAAAACTCTTGCTCTAATAATACTGGTACATTCCAAGCATCGTATGTAAAGTTATGTCCGTTATGATCAAATGTATCATTTTCGTAGTCTGTGCCTAGCACTAATGCAACCTTTGGATCATAACTGTTAATAATATCTACCCACTCTTGCCTAGTTTTTAATGTAACATGAGTGTTACCGTCTTCTTCGTGGAAACCTCTAGCATTACGTTTAGTAGATATAAACAAAAACATCCACTCTGTACAAACATCAAACAAATAATCTAGTGTTGCTTTTGTATCGCTTTCTGGTATATGTTCTATTACATCAATACACATTACGCCTGGTACACTTGGTAATGTTGGAAAGGTAGTATAAGGTTCATGGCAAGGATCATATAGTCTATATTTGCTATTTGTTTCTGTGGCTAGTTGATGTCCAGGATTACCAGGCTGATATAACCAAGCCGGACCGCAACCATAGTCCAGCCATTGCGTTGGTGCATAATACTTTACCATGCGATGCCACACTGCAGACTTATGCCAACTGTTACCAGCCATACCACTAAAAGCACCTTCCTCTGCTAACTTTTTATTTTTGTCTATGTAAATCTGGTGATTTAGACTAAAGTCGGTTTCCATTTTTTCCTTTTGTTAAGTTCTGCTTTGAACTCTTCTAAGTCTACAATTTCTGTTGGTTCTTGTTTATTGAATGCATTCTTTATTGCATCATCTATATCGTTGAGCACATGTATTGTCGCACTGTCAAACAAATCTGTTTTAATTTTAGTGAACCATTCTTCTAATCCTGCTTCATCATCTGCATAATTATCGAACACTGTGCTGTCATATCTATGCCACCATGGTGCATCAGGAAAGTATGCAAATTCTCCTGCAAAGTCTTTTTGTTCTGGTAGCATGTAATGATTGCTTGTTTCATCATCTATTGCAAATATCCAACTTTGACCGGATCTTTCTTCTGATAATTCTACACAATCTACATGAGAACTGTCTCCGCACAATGCATTTAGTTTAGCATGTAAACATTCAATCAGTGTTACTTCAGAGATATTAGGTACAGTAATGAAAGGATTCTCATAATCCGCAAAGAATTTTTCTAACAGTTTTTTATTTTTAAATTCATAAACAATGCCATTATTAAAACATTCTTCTAAAACATATAATATTTTTTGATATGCTTGATTTTGTGCAATGACACCAGCCATCGAATCATCAAATGCATTAGTATATAATGTGAATTCAAAAGTAAAGTCTCTAGATGCTACAAAGTTATCTTCTATAATAATCAAATTCAACGGTACTTGTTTTTTTAATCTAACATATCTCATTTAATTTTTCCTTTTAGTGTTTTTAAATAAGATTCGACTGTTACATCTAATAGTTCTTTATCGCTATATGTCGGTGTTTCTACAACACTATCTATTTCACCAATGTTCATTACTTCACTGCCTGGCTGGCCTTTGATTCTTTCCAGTGCCATTTTATCTTGTAGGGCCTGCTCAGCATTTTTGATCATTGCATTTAATTGAGAGTAAACCATTGTTCCTTCTTTCATTTTGAACAATTTTCTATTAAGGTCTTGGATCGTAGTCATTAAATCATCGATCTTCATACCTTGATACTTTTCCCAATTATCCATGCTCATTAATCTTTCCAATTTATTTTAAACATTGCTAAATCAGATTCACTTTTAAATCTTATTTCTGTTCCTTTAACTTGATAATCCCACAAAGGTAAAAAGCCTAAAGTCTTACACAATTTTTCTGCTTTTAATCGTATGTCTTTTCTGCTTTGCTCACATAACTGCATAGAGTTGTGTCTGCTGTCCATCCATACTTCAAAAAAGTATATTGTTCTTTCAGACACACTGGGATTTAATTTACCGAATGCATTTAACATTTCTTCATCAGGAAGTAAACGTTGGTGTAGAGAACTACGTTTGAGTTTTAGTTGTTCCATAAAAGTCTAGTGTGTCTTCGTGTATTTTTAAGTACTGTTTTCTCTGTCTAAATATAACATTAAAATTAGTTACCTCTGCAGGTATATAATTTTCTATACTGTGGCTATCGTATTTTCCAAATGCAACACAATCATAACCTACAATTTTATGTGTGAGGTCTTTAAAATCATTAATTGGTGTTACATTAAATTCCTGTAACTTTACACCTGCAAGTTTCATTCTAGCAGTTGCACCAAATACATCTTGTGTGTCTATAATTATAGTGTGCTGTCCGACTATTCCATCTCTAAGTAAAAGAGTAAAACGATTATTTTTTGATAGTAACTTACCGTTGTCTTCTCTAAAACCTATCTGCGTCAGTTTATAATAAACATCAGGAGTATTCATACCTAGATTCAATTCAATGCCACTAAAGTATTCTAAGCCTCTATTAAAAATATTATGATTTGTGTCAAGTATTTCATAGTTAGGCAAAGAATTATCTTTGAGTACATCTTCTTGTACTAGATAAATGTTGAAGCCATTAACAACGGTCTTAAAAAAATCAGTATCTGGATCAGGGATAGCATCATGTTGATTAGTTAATGTAAAGTGATCTACTAAACAACCAATGCCGGTTATATTTCCAGGCCCTTCGTGCTCAACATCATCTCTAACTAAAAGTATGCAAAGATTCTGTACCCATAAAGTAAACTTACTAAATGTGTGCTTTGACCTGCAAATAAACCCTAGATCATTTAACCTAGTTGCTATTTCCTCAGGATGTTCTATTTGAGGATTAAAACTATATTCAAAAAAACTTACATTGCTCATATATCAAATGTAACACTCTCTCCACAACCACATGCACCTGAGGCTTTTGGAGAACTAACTGTTAGTGTCTGTCCTTTTATTCCTTCGTCTTTCATATCAATTAAACTACCTTCTATGAAATCTGCACTCGTATTATCTACTAAAAACACATAAGGTTCCATATCAGTAACACGATAATCTTGTTGGAAATACTCTGTAACAATATCCCAGGTATATTCAAATCCTGCACATCCGTTAGGCATTATGCCTAGGGCTACGCCTATGCCGTCTGCGTTTTTAATTTGATCTACCAAGTGAGTTTTTGCTGATTCTGTTATAGAAACAAAACTTGGCTTGTATTCTTGTACTTGCATACTACTATTTATTTAGAAAAATGCAAGAATTAACGTTATTTGAAACTATCTTTGACTTATAATTTCATCAATTAAACCAAACGCCAAAGCCTCTTCCGCAGTCATAAAGTTATCACGATCCATGGCCGCTTCAAAATCTTCGTATGTTTTGCCTTTGGTATTGTGTTTGACGTATGCTTCTGTGAGTTCCTTTTTAATACGGATAATCTCATTAGCACGGATTTGGATATCACTTGCTTGTCCACTTGCACCACCTAGTGGTTGATGAATCATGTGTCTTGCGCCTGGCAACATAAAACGTTTGCCTGGTGCACCTGAGTTTGCAAGGAATGAGCCCATGCTGGCCGCTTGTCCCATTACAATAGTTGACACATCTGGTTTGATATACTGCATGGTATCGTACATAGCCATACCACTTGTAACTACACCGCCTGGCGAATTAATATAAAAGTTAATATCAGCATCTGGATCTTCTGCTTCTAAAAACAATAGTTGGGCACAGATACTATTTGATACTGCGTCATTTACTTCGCCGTTAAGAAAAATAATTCTTTCTTTCAGGAGTCTGCTGTAGATATCGTAACTACGTTCTCCTGCACTTGTTTTTTCAATTACATATGGTACAAAATTCATTTTAACCTCGTTGTGCTATGCTTATTTGTTTAATTTTATTAATCATTGCTTGTATGCCTCGGCGTCTTTG
>Ga0181568_10001482_pt1 | contig 21599 bp, 20 predicted proteins | sample 101ome_20_FD_133758 | JGI IMG/M metagenome (GOLD analysis project Ga0181568, IMG submission 133758) | Coastal salt marsh microbial communities from the Groves Creek Marsh, Skidaway Island, Georgia - 101404AT metaG (megahit assembly) | ecosystem: Environmental > Aquatic > Marine > Intertidal...
CATGCACCTGCACCATCTCCAAAAAGAATTGCTGTTCTACGATCTGACCAATCTGTAAATCTAGACATCAAATCAACGCCAACCACTAAAACATTTTTGTATTGACCAAGTTTTATATAGTTGTAAGCACTATTAAGTGCAAAAATAAAACCTGAACAAGCCGCAGATAAATCATACGCAACAGCATTGTGAGCTTGTAATTGATCTTGAATTAGACAAGCTGTTGTGGGAAACAAATAATCACCTGTTGCAGTTGCACAGATAATCAAATCAATATCTTCAGCTTTTATTTCTTGATCATGGTATTTTGCCGAAGAAGCCATTGCCTCTTGAGCGGCTTGCGCGCCTAAACTAACAGCCGTTTCACCTGCGGCATAATCTACTATGCGTCTTTCCTTGATTCCGGTTCGCTGAAAAATCCAATCATCACTGGTATCAAATAATTTTTCCAAGTCAAAGTTTGTTACCGCCCTTTTTGGTAATCCACTTCCCCATCCAACTATTTTTACTCCATGCATAAGCTTTAAATATATTCTAACAAAAACTGATACTTGTGTCAGTTTACTGACAAAATTAGCATTTCCCTCATAATTACAAGCTAAAATCATTTGTTATAGTACTAAAATTGCGTTAATATTAAAACCGTTAGTAAAATGTCAAATCAACAAAATGAAAAATTAGAAAAAGCACATGCAGCCCAAAAATTGCATAAGCTTTTGGGTGACTACAAAAAAACTCAAGATAAAAAAATTAGAGATCAAATTGTCGATGAAAATTTTAACCTTGTTAAAAAAATCGCCCATGGTCTTGCACGAAGAAGTACTGACCCTGTAGATGATTTAATTCAAATTGGTTCTATTGGCTTAATCAAAGCGATTGACTACTTTAAACCAGAAGCTGGTGCCAAGTTTACAACTTATGCAACACATTTAATAACTGGGGAAATTCGCCACTACTTAAGAGATAAAACCTCTACAATTAGGGCGCCAAGAGAGTTACAAGAATTAAGCTTTAGAATTAACAAAATCGTACAAAAACTAAAAACAGAATTTGGTAGAGATCCAACTGACCTAGAAATTGCACAAGTTCTACAAGATGTAAAAAAATCAAAAATACAAGAAGCTTTTGAAGTTGATAGAAGAAGAACTTTAGTTTCACTAGATCAAACTATTAGTCCCAACAGTAGTGGTGCAGAGAACGATACATTTTTAGTTGATACTTTAATGGATATCAAAGAGCACAAAAGATCTGCAACACGAGAAGACTTTTTTATGGTGCAAGAAATGCTCAAAAAACTCAAACCTACACTTGCAGAAATTATTGAAATGATTTTTTTCAAAGATATACCGCAAGCTGAAGTTGCCGAATTACTTGGAATCTCACAAATGCAGGTATCAAGAAGGCTTAAAAAAGCTACCGCTTCTTTGCAAGAACTTATGAACGGCAATGGCATAGGACAAATCTACTCTAAAGAAAGAGATAAAACAACCGCTGGTACAAAAAGGGTTTCTCGATCAAGCTTGGGTGCAAAGTTACAAGCACAAAAAGATCAAAACTAAGTTAGGAGTCTGACAAAATGACAAATCAAATAAAAGAAAAAGATGAGCTTAAAGATTCTGAGAGTATTCTGACAGATATAGCTATTCAAGCTGAGTTAGCTGATTACAGCCCAGTAAAAGGTTGTATGGTGATCAGACCTTATGGTTATGCAATATGGGAAAGAATAAAAGCAATTTTAGATGAAATGATCAAAGATACTGGTCATGAAAATGCTTATTTTCCAATGCTTGTACCAGAGAGCTTTTTACAAAAAGAAGCTGAGCACGTAGAAGGTTTCGCTCCAGAATGTGCAGTGGTAACTCATGCTGGTGGTAAAGAACTAACTGAAAAATATGTTTTAAGACCAACTTCAGAAACAATTATCAACCATATGTTTGCTAAATGGATTAGCTCATATAGAGATTTGCCTTTGAAACTTAATCAATGGGCAAATGTCGTACGTTGGGAAATGAGAACCAGATTGTTTTTAAGAACATCAGAATTTTTATGGCAAGAGGGACATACTTGTCATGAAACATTTGCTGAGGCACAAGAAGAAACTTTGTTAATGCTAACAAAATACAAAGAACTTTTAGAAAAATATTTAGCAGTGCCGGTGCATACTGGTAAAAAAACAGAGTCAGAAAAATTTGCTGGTGCTTTTTCAACTTATTCCATAGAAGCCTTAATGCGAGATGGCAAAGCCCTTCAGGCAGGTACTTCGCATAATTTATCGCAAAATTTTGCCAAAGCTTTTGAAACTAAATTTACAACTAAAGACAATAAACAAGATTTTGTTTATCAAACTAGTTGGGGAGTAAGTACAAGGTTAATTGGTGCTGTTGTAATGGGACACCATGACGAAGTAGGTTTGCTATTACCTCCAGAAATTGCTCCTTACCAAGTGGTGATTATTCCGATCATGAAAAAAAACCAAGACAATAGTTTGGTATTAGATGAAGCACAAAAAATTATTACAGAGCTCAAAGCACAAAATATTCGCTACAAATTAGATGCAAGAGAAAATATTAGCCAAGGCATTAAATTCAATGAATACGAACAAAAGGGTGTGCCAATTAGATTAGTAATTGGACCAAAAGATTTAGAAAATGGTTTTGTTGAAGTTCATAGAAGAGATTTAAGAACTAAAGAAAAAGAAATTGCTCGAGCTGGCATTGCAGAAAAAATTAAAAGCGATTTAGCAACAATTCAAAATGCACTGTTGCAAAGAGCACTAGACTACAGAAAAGCACACACAAACAATGCAAAAAGCATTGATGATTTAGAAGAAATTTTAAACAAGCAAACTGGTTTTGCAAGAGCAATGTGGAACGGTGATGTAGAGTTAGAAAAAATCTTAAAAGAACGCTTTAAAGCAAGCATTAGATGTATTCCAGACGAGCAATATCTTGATAAAAAAGAATTTCCATGTATATTAAGTGGTAAAATTGCAGATGAAAATATAGAAATTTTAATTGCCAAAGCATATTAATGAAAAAACAACTACTAAGTACTTTAATTACTCTTGCTATTTTGAGTCCAGTGATTGCTCAAGACGAAACTATCAATAAAATTTTTGAAAAGACAAATAATAGCAAAGACGAATTTCGTCCAATAGTTTTTGATAAAGATGAGTTGCATCAAGAAGATATTAATTTAAATTCAATAGTCAAAAAAAATGAAAAATACATTGATATCAAAAATGAATTTTTTGAATCTATAAAAGTTGTGATTGAATCTGACTCAAATACAAAAACACTTTATTTAAAACCATACGAAAATTTACAAAATATCATTGTCAACAAAAAAGAAAACTATGAAGTTAAGGTTTTCGATATCAGTGATAACTACTTAGGTAATTTGATCAATATCGATAAAATCAAAAACAATCAATTGAAAATCAGTAAATTTTTATTGTATCCAGCAAAAGCAAATGCAAAAAAAAGTTTCAAATCAGAAGTTATTGAAACAACAAAAACTAATTTACCTAAATTAACAGCCGAAAGCTTAGAGAAAAAACCCAGCACTAATACAACTGTCGAAACAGAGGAAAGTCCAACAATGACTGAAATACAGCAAAATCTTGACATTGCTGTGATAAAAATTGAAAGCGAAAAAGAAACTACTGAAATTGCTGAAAATCAATTTAAAGTTGCCAATATTAGTGACTTTAAAATAAAAATTACTATTACGAATAGCGCTGGTGAATTTATAGGTACAAACTGGATTTTAAACAATGATACATACGAGCCTGAGCTTATTGAATTTGCCTCAAAACCAATTGCACTTGAGCCAGACAGTAAAATAAATATTACTTATTTAAACGAAAATGAGTTAGTAGTAAAAGAAAAAACTGTGTTTGCTAAAGAAATCACAAAAGATACAGACAATAATTATACTTTTTTAATTGGCAACGACTAAAATGTACAACGCAAATCCCAGTCCTGAAGAACTATATGAATGGCAGATGACTGCTCTAAAAAGAAATGCTATTTTACCAAGGCAAATTGAAATCAAACAAAAATATGCAACTATCATCTGTGGAGATGAAGAATGTAATCATATTTTTACCCGTAAACTTTTACCACATCGTAACGACCCTGTTTTTGTTTGCCCCAGATGCAACAGCAGAATTTATTTACCAATTTCTTGGTAGTCTAAAAATATTTTATTTCTTTAAAAGTTTACGTAACTCTAGGTTTTTTTGTCTTAGAGCTTTTGAATAGATTTCCATAATTGCTTTTGCAAGCTTATAAGGATTATGACGTACCAAATTACCTTTTTGAATTAAATTAGTTGGGTAAAGTTTGAGTTGCATTTGTTTGAGTGTATCTTCATCAACTTTAACTGGAAATTGTTTGTCTTGTTTATAAACTTCTAATTGTTTTTTATGAGGCTCTGTATCATTAACAATCACGTAATTAACAATTTTTGTTAAGGCTGCATGTCTCTTGGTGTGATTATTCAACGCGTCTAAATGATCAGAAACAGCAAAATCATCTGTTTCACCGGGCTGAGTCATAACGTTGCAAACATAGATCTTCACTGCATTTGACTCCGCCAATGCTGTTACTAATTCTGGTACTAATAAATTTGGGATTACCGAAGTAAACAAGCTCCCCGGACCTAAGACAATAATTTCAGCATCTTTAATTGCGGCAATCGCCTCGTCTAAAGCAGGAGGAATCTCACCAACGCATTGTAATTCTTTGATTTTACCTTTTGCATTTGGGATATTTGATTCACCAATTATTTCTCTGCCATCTTGCATGATAGCTTTAATATGCATTGGATCATTACTTACTGGTAACACAGTGCCACGAGCTTTTAAAATTCGACAAGCTTGCTTAACGGCATCAGCCATGTTTTTACTGCCACCTAATTCAACTAAAGCTGTTAAAAATAAATTACCAAAACTATGATTTTGCAAATCATTTGGTGCATCTTTTTCAAAACGATATTGAAAAAGTTGAGTGATCACTTCATCATCATATGAAAGAGCTGCAATACAGTTACGAATATCACCCGGAGGCACAATATTCATTGATTCTCTAAGTCGTCCACTACTACCACCGTCATCAGCGACTGTTACAATCGCAGTTAAATTTGATGTATATTTTTTTAATCCCCTAAGCATGTTTGACATGCCAGTGCCACCACCAATAGATACAACTTTGATACCTTTTTTGTCCATATGTGCACGATCTAAAGTTTCAAGCAAAGAACTTTCTTCTGGTGCCACCAAATTTAAAATTTGTTTATTGGCTTTAAAAAAAGCAAAGAGCAACACAAAAAAACCAAGCATAATTGCAAGCAAACCACTTATAGTCGGTGGTACATGATCGGCAATAAAAGAAAGTGAGTTCCAAATAAATTGTGCAATTCTAGTAACAGGATGTGCTTTAAAAATTAAAGCTAAACCAAAAACAAAAAACATTAGTCCAAAAACTATAAAGAACAACCATTTTTTTAGACCGGGGAAAAAATATTTTCTCATTTATATTTTTACAACCTCATAATCTTCGACATATTTTGCTAAGTCAACATGATCTAATTCATAGCTTAGTTGATCTTGATAATGAGCTTGCATGCGTTCAAAGATTTTTTGCGCAAAATACACTGATCTATGTTTGCCACCAGTGCATTTAAAAGCGATAACTATTTGTTCTCGATCTGAACGGTATGAATTTTCTAAAAAATCATCCACAAAATCCTTTAACAGATCTTGGATTTTATCTAACCTTTGCGCCGTTCTTGGATCTTTTTCAAAGAATTTTGCAATTGGTTCTTGAGTACCATTAAAGTCTCTAAGCTCTGGCTCCCAATATGGATTAATAAAATCCCTCAAACTAAACAAAAAATCATGATATGGAGCTTTTAAGCCAAGCTCTTCATAAAATTTATGTCCATAAGAAATGATTTTAATTTTCATAACAGCTCTATTATTATATCAATACATGAGTAGCTAATTTATATCCTAAAAAACAAGAAATTAAACCAGCAAAAACACTCAAAAGTACATAAAAAATTGATTTCAAGAGCTGACCGTCTTGTAATAACTGAAGTAATATCAAGCTAAAAGAACTAAAACTAGTAAAAGCACCTAAAAAACCAACATTAACGAGTAAATGTTGTTCAGGATAAGTTTTAGCAATTTTGAAATATAAAATTCCTATTAAAAAAGAGCCTATAGTGTTCACTACAAACAAATAATTAGGCACACACAGAAAAAACAAATACCTAGCGATGCCACCCAAAAAAGCTCCACAACCAACAACTAGTAATTGTTTTAACACTCTTTAATTGTAGCAAGTAAAAAAGTTTACGCCATTTCAGTTCTTCTACGGATTCAATTTAATAATTTTTTTTCTAGACTTAAAAAATGCACAAAAAAAACACACGCAGTTTAGGCAAGCACTATGAAATTGAAGCCATGCAATATTTGCTGACCAAAGGCTATGAAATTATCGAACAAAATTGGCAGTGCGGCAGAATTGGTGAAATTGATTTTATTATTATCGATAGAAACAGATTCAAAAGAAGCTATCTTGTTTTTGTTGAAGTTAAATATCGTTTTTCTGGACTTCAGGCAGCCAAAGAAGCTGTTAATTATAGAAAGCAATTGCAAATCAAAAAACTGAGTCAATTATATTTAAAATCAAAAAAAATAAGCGAAACAAAGATAAACATTAGCTATGATGTAATAGCAATAGGACCAAAAAACATTGAACATATCAAAGATATCTTTCAAATTTAAATTTATTTGTGCAATTAGTTTAATTGTTTTTTGTTTGCAAAGTTCTTGGGCTGGTCTTAATAGCGATTTTTATTTTGAAAAATCATTTTTAGAAACTCCAAATGATATTCAAGAAAAATTAGAAAAAAAAATCAACTTTAATTTTAATAAAACTCAACTTTCTGAAGTGCTTTTATTAATTGCAAAAATTGGTGACTTTAATATTGTCTTTGCAAAAGAACTTGACAGAGAAATTTCTTTAAAAATTAAAGACCAAAGCATCAAAGAAGTCTTAGAAGATATTGCCTTGATTTATGACTATGATTACGAATTTAAAAAAAATAGCGTGGTATTTATTAACCGTAGTATTAAACAAGAACTAAAATTGATTCCTCTAAAATATCTAAGTGCAAAATTAGTTTTAGATCTTTTAAACTCACAAGATCATAAAAATATTTCTATTAGTAAGGATCCCGGTTTAAACAACTTACTTTTAAGCGGCAATAGTGATGAAATTAAATCAGTTGAAAAATTTATTGAAAAAATTGATATCGCCCCTAAGCAAAAAGTTTTTTTACCAGAACATTTGAGCTACAAAGATATACAAAGGTTCATTAAATATCGAGTACCTGACAAAGATGATATAGAAATCAAAAGACTCGAGCCAAATTATATTTTACTCTCAGGAAAAGAAAATATTGTAACTGCCGTATTTGAAGATTTAGAAAAAATTGATCTACCAATTAAACAACAAGCCTTTGAAATCTCTTTGTATAAGTTTACAGAGGCTATTAAAGAAAGCTTTGAAAAATTAGATCCTGACTACCGAGCAAAAAAATTATTTCGGGCTAATATCAATAAACTCACTTTACAACAAAGTGATTTAATAAACTCTCAAACTTTAAAAGCAAAAAATAAACTCGCTACAAACGTTTTTAGTTATGACTTTGAATTTTCTCGAGATATTTTAGATCAAAAAATCTCAGAGCTTAATTTCAATAATAAAAGTGTGTACTTCAATAATAGTTTAGACTACGCAATATATTTTCTAGATTATGAAGATATCAAAAACAACCTTGAATTAAAAAAAGAATTTGCTTTAAACAAAGGCGAAGAAATATTTATCTGCATAAAAAATATAAAAGAAAAGCCTTAAACTTTTTGTTTTCTTAACATCAGCAATCTTTGATCCACATTTAATACCAATGTTTTTTCAAGCTCATAATTAAATTCTTGTTGTGAAAGGTTTTGCTCTAAATCAAAAATTTCTCTTTGGTACTTATCAATTAAAGACAAATCTGGTTTTTTTTTATTTAAATTTTCAGCTAGTCTAAGTTTTACAATTTGAATTTTTTCTAATTCAAAATTTTTATAAGTACTCCATTGTGTAGCTAATTTATCTAAAGTTTTTTGTTGTTGTTGAGAAAGTTCTAAGTTATTAAAGACCTCTTGCTTAGACTCGTTATCAATTGGCTTAAATTTGTTTTTGAATTTCAGCCTTGCAATACTAGCTAAGCCCAAACCTAAAAATATCAAAATCACAAAAATAGCTGTTTTAAATAATTTATTGTTTTGAAATTTATTTTTTTTCTTTTTAAAAAAACCAGATTCAAGTCGGTTTTTAGCTTGAAATAATCTTTGTTGCCTCGCAATAAATTGATCTTCGAGATCTGAACTAATAGAGCTCACTTTGTTTTGCATAGAGTTATCGTCTATTTTTTTTTCTATGCCCTTAAAAAAAACTTCAAACTCTTGATCCTCATTTACTGAAGAACTATTAGGCTTATAAAAACCCTTCAAAAGGGAAATTATCTTCTTTGTATATTCGCTATTTTCATGATTATCAGTCACAAATACTCCAGCTTTGCTTAACTATTATTATTTTAATATGAGTATTAGTATTTATGCTTGTTGGATTTTATCAAGGTTTGCTTTTTCTGTGAGTAAAGGTTCCAAAATAACTTGTAATCTTTCTCGAGCACGCCAAATTCTTGATTTTACAGTACCAAGAGCACAGCCTAACATCTCTGCAATTTCTTCATATTGAAGACCCTGCAGTTCTCTCAAGACGATTGCTGTTCTGAACTGTTCCGGAAGCTGAGCCATCGCGGTTTTAATGGCATCTCTTGTTTGTACATTACTGATGATTTCATCTGGTTTTAATTTTGAATCTTTAATTTCTTTATAAAACTCATTTTCACCTGAATCATCTTCAAAACTTTGGTCCATGCTTACCGTTTTGATTTTTCTTGGTCTTTTTCTTAGTTCATCATAAAAAAGATTTAATACAATTTGATTTAACCATGATCTAAAGATTTTTGGATTTCTTAAATTATGAATTCCTCTATAAACTCTAATAAATACTTCTTGAGACAAATCATTTAAGTCTCTCCACTCTGGCGCTAATTGATAGAGAAGAGCAAAAACATTTTTTTGAAATCTTTTTACTAACTCTTGAAATGCCGCACGCTCACCAATTTGACATCTTTTTACAATTTCCAAGTCTGTTTCCTGAGAAAGTATAGTTTTAATATTTTTTAAATCAGCCACAAATTTATATTAGTATCATTGGCCCGGGCCGTCAACCAAATATAAAAATTTTGGGCCCGAAAATAATTAATTTTTTTAAATATTAAGTATTTTTTTCTAAATCAAGGAATCTTTTTTTTGTAATTTTTAAATAAAGAAAATAGATTTTCTGCAAATTAAATTGCTATAATCTTGTCTATGAAAAGAAAAACAATTATAGCTGGTAACTGGAAACTTAATTTCACTGTAAGTGAAACAAAAAGTTTTTTAGAAGAACTTAAGTCAAAGATAATAGATTTTGACGCCGAGCAAATAGAAGTTATTGTTCACCCAAATTTTTTATCACTAAACGTAGCAAAAGAAATTCTGCAAAATACAAAAATCAAATTCGGTGCACAAAATTGTGCAACTGAAACAAGTGGTGCCTTTACTGGCGAAACTAGTGTTGCCATGATCAAAGATATTGAAGCGAATTCAATAATTATCGGACATTCAGAAAGAAGAGAAATTTTTAACGAGAGCGATGCTGATATTAATCAAAAATTTTCACAAATTCAAAAGGAAAATTCAATAATGGCTATCGTTTGTTGTGGTGAATCTGAGCAAACTCGCGAAGCTGGCAACACTGACTCTTGGGTAGAAAGTCAAATAGAAAATGCTTTCAAAAATATTAGTCTTGATGCAAACTCTCTTGAAAAAGTTGTTGTTGCTTATGAGCCAATTTGGGCAATTGGAACTGGCAAAACTTGTGATTCCCAAGAAGCAAATAGAGTCATTAAAGTTATTAGAAATAAACTTGCACAAATTTTTTCAAACGACATTGCAGAAAAAATTTCGATTTTATATGGAGGCTCTGTTAAGTCAAGTAACATAGAAGAGTTATTGCAAACAAGCGATATCGATGGTGCTTTAATTGGTGGCGCGTCATTAAAAGCAGATGAATTTTTAAGTATTATAGAAAAAGCAAATCAAGTAAGAACTACTGTTAACGCCTAGTTACTGTTACAAATACTAAAGTCAACATTCATGTTATAATATCAATACATGCAATTTGATTACTGGAAACAAGAAAGTTCTAACAATAGCAACCCTAATGAAAACAATAGTCAGTTATTGAATTATTTTGGCGATGCCAATAAAGATGAATTATCTAGAATGGCGACAGAGCTAAGTGAAGATGCAAAAGCTTTTTTTGATATTAGCGTGAACGGACTACTTGGGCATATGCCTGAAGAGATCGCGGAAACGACAATCACCTTAAATAAATCTGGCTTACAACAACTATTGTTTAGTTCTATGGTTACTGGTTATGTAACAAAATCCGTTGAACAAAAACTTAGTTTAGAAAAACTTTTAAACAACCCAAAATCAACAAACACTTTACAAGATAGGCTTAATAGAAAGTCTAGTAAAAACTAGCTAGTTTTTTTCAACATATATTTCTGCAAAATTAGGAAATTTTTCACAAGTCAAAATTTTGTGTCCCTCTTCTTGCATACTCGTTAAAACACTTTCAAGCTTTTCACCAAGGTCAAGTTGGATTTTTAGCACTTGTCCTTTTTTTAAAGTATCAATCAAAAGTTTTGCTCGCACAAAATTCATTGGGCATGGGACTGTTTTTAAATCAATAAAGGAATCTTCTAACACCTATACAAATCTCATAAAAGCTAGACAAAAAATGGTTGCGGAGACAAGATTTGAACTTGTGACCTTTGGGTTATGAGCCCAACGAGCTACCAGGCTGCTCCACTCCGCATAAAAATTATATCAAAGCCACAACTTTTATTAGTTTTTAACTTAAATTCTTCAATTTCTCTTTATAAACTATGGTTCTTAATTTGAGAATAGAGCCTTGGATATTGTTGATTTAAGCTTTCTTGCTTCACAAAAGACAATATTTGCCTATTAGATCCAACCATTTGTCGCTTTTCAAGACTAAGTTTAAGTTTGTTTTGAGCCCTTAGAGACTCCTGTTCTTCTTCTATAATTGGGTAACTTTTATAAGCATATAAGTGAGCATCTTTTTTCAAAAAACCACTTGCAAGTTCTAGCAAAATTCTTAACTCAGCGACAGCACGTGCTAAAACATAGTCAAAATTTTCTCTAAAACTTTCTTGATGAGCAAAATCTTCAGCTCTTCCTGTAAGTATGGATAAATTGTCTAAGCCTAATTCATTTTTAACTTGAGTAATAAATTTTGTTTTTTTTGCAGTAGCATCAAGTGCAGTAAATTGGACATTTGTTTTGACAATAGCCAAAGGTAAAACAGGAAAACCACCACCAGAACCTAAATCTAGAACAGCAGTACCATCTTTCAAGTCAAAAAAATTTAAAAGTTCAAGAGAGTCCGCAAAATGTTTTTCATATACAACTTGTTTTTCTTTGAGAGCGGAGAGGTTAGTATGCTTATTGTAAGCTTCATAGAGTTCAAACAATTTACTAAATTGAACTTCTGATCTTTGTAGGTATTGTTCAACGACACTCATTAGTTTAAATAAATCGAAGTGATAATTAAATCCATGACAACGATGGTAACCATTGAATAAATTACCGTCATTGTAGTTGCACGACCAACTTCTTTGGCTCCACCAACTGTTTGCAAACCTCTTGTAGCCGCAATCATCACTATCATGGTTCCAAAAACAGCTGACTTAAATAAACACAAAGATATATCACTCACCAAAAAATAATCTACAATACCACTTGAAAAAGAACTTATAACCAAACCTGTTTTTGCCCAGACAACTACATAGCTACTAAACACAGCAACAATCACACAAAACCATAAAAGCAAAGGAGTAAATAAAAGCGCTGCCAAAAATCTTGGTACTATCAAATAGTAAGCAGGGTTTACTCTAAAAACTCTTAGTGCGTTAATTTGTTCAGAAACTTTCATATTGGCTAATTCAGAAGCTAAACCAGTACCATATTGAGTAGCTATCATAATTGCTCCAATAACAGGAATCAATTCTCTACTCATTGTAATGGCAGACAAAATTCCAAACTTGCTACCTAAACCCTTTGCCACAAATTCGGGACCAATTTGAATCCCCAAAACAATTCCTAAAGAGATTGCAATTAAAAGTAATGAAACTAGACAACTGAAAATATAGTAAAAGGTTTGTTTCACTAATTCTTTGGCGTTAATTTTTAGACTGCAAATATAATAAAAAACATTGAGCAAATTCAACAAAAAATCTGTCACAAAAATCGCAAATGGTTTTATCAAAGTGTTAAACCAGTTTTTCAACATCAATTATATTTTAGCTGATTAACTGGCAACAACTATACTTGAAGCAAAATTTGTTAGTTTTACTGCAACATTTTGTCCTGCGGGGGTTCTAAAATTCAAAAAACTTGTATTATGGTTGTCGGTTTTTATTGAAACCTTATTAAAAAGAGCAGGTTGTATAAAATTTAAAACAGTTTTTTTATTTGCAAGATTCAAAAAATCATTAATATATTTGTGATTGCGTTCAATACAATCGAGCGATTTCATAAAATGCTTTCTAGATATAGAATTCGTATTAAATGCTTGCCAAACCTTAACATCAAAAACCAAAGATTCTTTTGTAACAGGCTTTTTCTTATATGGATTTTTTGATCTAATTAATTCTTCTTTTTTTTGCTTTGCATTCCATCGAGTAAAAGCAATGAAATCTTTTTCTTGACCTAAAGCAACAGAAAGATATTGCACTATACCTTTTAATTTTGAACGCCTTAGAGTTATTTGTAAACTATGGTCTTTTAATTTAAAATCAAAACTCAATTTACCAAATTTATCTTTTTCACTAGTAAATTTTTCGCAGTTTTGTTTAAACTCTGCAAGTCTAAACAAAAGTTCATTACGATTAGAAAAATATGCCAAAAAAAGTTTTTCTGCAGACTTAAAATTATTCAATGAAATTAGTGGATAGACCCTAAAAAAGTAAGAAAAATCTCTAAAAAACTTTTTATAATCAATTGTTGGATTAAGCTTAGCAAAAATTGTATCGCGCACAGTGTTTAACTCTTGAGGCTGATTAACCCTTAGACAATGCTGTTGCGGCTTGACTTTGATTTGCTTAATACTAATTGGTAATTCTTGTTTTTGTTGTGGAAAACTAATAGAAGATCTGGAGTCATTCGCAGATTCTTTGTAAACTTTAAAATTTAAAGGCTCAGCAAAAGCACACTGAGAACCACTATTGACTTGGCGTTTTGATAAATTTAACTCATCTAATATATCCATAGGGAATACCTTAAGAATTAAAACTCATTAGTGTTAAGAACTAGTTAACAAAAAGCTTTCTAAGATTAAAAAAAGTCAATTCTCATAAGGAAAATTGACTTTTTAAAAATAGATTTTACTTAGTTAAAGGTTTGCTGAAAAACACAGTTTTTTAAGTCGCAGTCCGCTTAAGGGCGTGCTTCCAAACCCGTAATAAGTATCTCGAGTATTTAGATTTGGGCATAAGTAGGGTTTGGTTAGACACGCCTAACAAAAGAATCAAACACTGTCGCTTAGTGAGTTTCACGCAGTGAAACAAGCTAAGCGCAAGGTCGTTTGTGGGACTGATTTCTGACCCCATTTGCTGGTGATTTTAACATTTCACTGTATTTTAAAATTCAAAATGGGGTTTGGAATCAGTCCCCTTAACAAAAAACATTAGGCAATTGCAAGAAGGAAAACTTGATAAATTTCACCATCAACAATAATCGTTCTTGGAGCACCTTTACGGTTTCTCTTTTTTCTGTCAACAATTTCTGTTGTGTTTTTTCTTGCTTTTTTTAAAGCTTTGCTCGATGTTTCAACAACAGCACCGGCTTTTTGTTTTTCTAGAGAAAATTCCTTTCCTGAAGATTCACCGTTAGCACCAGCACCCTGATTACCTTGGTTTGAACCGTGATTTGGTCTTATTCCTGATAGATTTCCAACTGACATACTGACTTATAAAATTTCTAGGTTAACACTAGGTTAATACAAAGATTAAATTTAAGGTAATTAGGGGCTTTTAGCCGTTATTTTAGACGTCTAAAATAGCAAAACTTGCATATTCTTCAATAAAAGCTTTTCTTGGAGCAACTACATCACCCATCAACATATCAAAGATACGACTTGCCTCAGAAGCATCCTCAATAGATACTTTTTTCAAAGTTCTGGTTTCAGGGTTCATCGTAGTATCCCAAAGTTGATCAGGCATCATTTCACCTAAACCCTTGAATCTTTGAATAGCAGCTTTTTCACCTATTTCAGCAAGTGCTAATTCTAGTTGTTGATCAGAGTAAACGTATTTGACTTTTTTCTTGTGCTCTACTTTATATAAAGGTGGTTGAGCAATAAAGACATTGTCATTTTCAATTAATTGTCTTGCATATCTAAAAAAGAAAGTCAAAATCAAGGTTCTAATATGAGCACCATCAACGTCCGCATCGGTCATGATGACAACTCTTCTGTATCTTAATTTCTTCAGATCCAAATTAGAAGCGTCCATTTTCAAAACAGCTTCAGTCTTTTTCTTAGCATCAGTTTCATTAGGATTTTCATCTAAAGGAACTAATCCAATTGCTTGAATCATAGATTGAATCTCTTGATTATCATAAAGCTTATCAACAGTTGCTTTTTCAACATTAAGAATTTTACCTCTCAAAGGCAAAATCGCTTGGTAGTTTCTATCTCTACCTTGCTTTGCTGAACCACCCGCTGAATCACCCTCAACTAAAAAGAGTTCGCATAAATCAGGATCTGTGTTTGAGCAATCAGCAAGCTTACCAGGAATACCACCAGAACCCTCAAGGGCAGATTGACGACGCACAGCATTTCTTGCTTTTTTTGCAGCTTCTCTTGCCTTGCGAGACATGATAGCTTTGTTGATAATTGCTTTTGCTTCTTTTGGATTTTTATCTAGCCAATCAGAAAAATACTCACCCATTACTTGTTGCACAGCTGAAGACGCTTCATTATTTAACAACTTAACTTTAGTTTGCGACTCAAACTGTGGATCGCGAACTTTGACAGAAATAATTGCAGTGATACCTTCACGCACATCATCTCCATTTAAATTTTCTTCTTTGTCTTTAACAAGTTTATTGTTTCTTGCGTAATCATTTATAATTCGAGTCAAAGCAATTCTAAAGCCCGACATATGAGTACCACCATCGGGGTTTACAATGTTGTTGGCATAAGCCATTGACACTTCATTATAATTTTCTGTGTACTGCAAAGCAAGTTCAACATTTACTTCTTGAAAGTCTCCTTCACAAAGAAAAACATTTTTATGAATTGCAGTTCTTGTTTCATTTAAATATTTTACATAGCTGATTAAACCATCTGGATTATGATAAGTCTCAGAATAATGAGGTTCATCTTCTTTAAGTCTTTTGTCTGTAAAAATAATTTTTAGACCTTTATTTAAAAATGACATCTCTCTTAATGCATTAGATAAAGTTTCACGATTAAATTTTGGAGTAACTTCGACTCCTTCTGAATTAGTTTCTTTAAAAACTGTTTCATCAGGCCAAAAAGTAACTTTTGTTCCATGCTTTGAAGCAGGACCCATTTTTTTAAGTGGTTGAACTGGAGCACCAACTGGAGTACCCTTTACTGCTCTACCTCTAAACTCAACAAAATATCTTGAGCCATCTTTGCAAACTTCAACTTGTAATTTTTCTGAAACTGCATTCACACAAGATGCACCTACACCATGTAGTCCACCTGATACTTTATAAGAAGAATCTTCGCCACCAAATTTACCGCCGGCATGCAAAACAGTAAAAACTGTCTCTACACCAGATAAACCAGTTTTTGATACTTTATCAATAGGAATACCCCTTCCATTATCTTCGATACTAATTGATCCGTCTGGATGTATCTCGATATTGATTTCATCACAATAGCCAGCTAAAGCTTCATCAACAGAGTTATTAACAATCTCATAGACACAATGGTGTAGAGCTTTTCTATCAGTTCCACCAATGTACATACCCGGTCTTTTTCTAACCGCTTCTAAACCTTCTAGCACTTCAATGTTTTTTGCTGAATACTCAGATTTAGCTTTTGTTGAAGATTTTTCCTTAGATTTTGATTTACTATCAGTTGTCATCGTAGTCATATTAAATTATCTTATTCATTTTAGCATTAGAAATAATTATTGAATATGCTAATAAAATAAAGGATTCTTGTTAAAATTAGTTAATGACTGAGATAGATAAAAGTATCAATATCTGGATAATAGACGACTTAGATAATCGCAGAAAAGCACATTATGAAATTTTCAAAAACGAATTTCAGCTTGACAAGATCCATCTAATTGCACACCCCAGTCATTTACAGCATTATTTGTCTTGTAATTTTGAAAACATATATAAAGAACAACATTTATTCTTTTCTGACTACAATATGAACTTAAATAACGTTGAATGGACAGATGATTTACAGTATTTAGAGGGGCTAAAAGCCTCAACTAGTCTAGATGATTTCCCGGGGACTCAGGCGGTTTTAAGAGAATTTGGAGATAAGCTCGATTCATACATGTTGATTTTAATTTCAACGCTTGTTGAGGAAAATCCGAACGTAAATTTCAACAATAATAAGATCATACAAACAGTGGAGCAATCGTGGGAATATGAAAATTTACCACTAAAAACTTTTGAGCTTGGACAGATACATAAATTGGGTAAACCCTTGAGTGTGGAAAAGGTCAAAAACGTGTTTCAACACTATAATTTTTTACAGAAAAAATAATTTTTTTCTTATGGCCACATTCTTTTTACAGTCACAGAAAGAGATACATAGAAATCTATTTTTATTTTTCGTTTTAGCTAAAAATTGGCCAAGTTAAAAAAAGCAAGAAGAAAAGCAAAATAAGTTAAGTTTCAAGAATCTAACTTAATTTTTTTAAATTAGCAAAAGCCACAAGATAGTCTAATCAACCGATTTTGAATGCATCCTAGTACATTTAGACCAGAGGTAACCACTATTATCTAGACCCACTTCTACTAGATTTGGTTGATTTAAAGAAATTAGCTATTCGTGAATATTAAATTCAGTCAAGAAGACTAATTAAGTAGTCAATGCTTAAAATTAATAAATACCTTCTCATATTTTCATTTTTGGTGAGCTTTGTGTTCAGCGCTAGTGTTGATGCGCAAAAAATTTCTCTTAAGTCTCTGTCTAGCTTTAACAACTTAAATCTTCAACCAACAAATTTATATTTTCATAGGCCAAGTTTAGAAGAAAGAAAAATTTTAAGACTATATTACAAAGCAAATGATTTAGCAAAAAGCACTTACTACCCAATGAATATAAAAGCTAAAGTTTATGTTCTTAGAGACAACAAAGAAATCATTTTAAAAGTTTTCAATAAAGTTATTAAAAACAAAAAATCTGCTAAAAATATTATTCTTGCTTCAAGATTACTTTTACTTGAAGACAATGAAACAATCTACATTGACTTGTATGATTCTAATTCTAAATTCTATGGAACCTATTCTTACACAGTAGACTTAGTTGATGCAAACTTCATTTCTGAAAAAGCAGAAGAAACAAACTTTAGTGCTATTGATTCTGTATCATGTAGTGAAGGTTTAAGTGACCCTGAATGTTTATTAGAATTCTTTTTCAAAAATGTAAACTTTGCTGCAACCTATGATAAGAAACTTATTACAGAAGTTTCAAGAGATGCACAAGGAAACTATAGTGTATTGATACCGGTGAAAAGTGGAAGAAAACTTAATAAAAAAGTTGGTAAGTTTAGTTTAGATGAACAAAGCAACACTCAATTAGTTGATGGTGCTTTTGGATTTTTTGATGGTAATAATCAATTTGCAACAATGGGCTATACCGATAACGGAATTAGCATTGCTTTCAATGGAAATCCATCAACTGTAACTTTTACAGAAGATTACATTATGCTTCCACACACCGAAAAAGATGCACAGAATTTTCCAGCTGGGGCAATTTCTTATAAGAGTGATGAAGGCGAATTTTATTTCACTACAAATGAAGGATCATTTAGCTTATCAGGATTTTTAAGTTCTGGTTTATTTGATCTTGGTGGAGATAATGGAACTCAAGGTTTTGTTGACTTAAGTAACGGTGGTACTTTAAATGGAGATATTAACGTTATTGCAGATAGCCTAATCAATAATCCAAATTTAAATGGAAAAGTTTTATTTACCAATGACTCAATTGCTCAATTTAATGGACAAATAATGATCCAAAATGGTGCAAGCGCTGGTTATGTTTTAACCTCTGATGCAAATGGAGTTGCTTATTGGGCTCCAGCAACTGGTGGTAGTGGTGGCAGTGCCGATGATCTTGGCAATCACACTGCTGAACAAAACTTAAACATGGCTGGATATTCAATCATCAATATTAATAGTCTTACTACAAACACGATAACAGGTACATTAACAGGAACACTAGAAAGTTCACAAGTTAATGGAACAACTGTTTTTGCAGATAACTCTACAGCTAAATTTAACGGTGATATTTTAATTCCTAGTGGTGCATCAAATGGTTATGTCTTAACTTCTGATGCTAATGGACTTGTAACATGGGCAGCACCTACTGGTGGTAGTGGCGGAGCTGATGATCTTGGTGACCATACTGCTGAACAAAACTTAGATATGAATGGTAATTCTTTAGTGAATGCTGTAAACGTTAATGGTACTAATGCAAATTTCGATAATATTTCTGGTACCTTAACTGGCACACTAGAAAGCTCTCAAGTTAATGGAACTACAGTTTTTGCAACAACATCTACTGCGAAATTTAATGGTGACATTTTAATTCCGACTGGTGCATCAAATGGCTACGTCTTAACTTCTGATGCTAATGGTCTTGTGACATGGGCAGCACCTACTGGTGGAGGTGGTGCAGCAGATGATCTTGGTGACCATACCGCTGAACAAAACTTAGATATGAATGGTTTTGCATTAACAAATGCCACTAATGGTAGTTTTGCAAATATTGTTCAAGCAAATTCTTTTAATGGTGAATCGGCTTCAATTACTGGAACACTAACAACAACTATTTTAAATGCCGATACATTAAATATAGATACAAGCTTAACAGCTCCAACAATCACAGCAAGCAGCACTATTATTTCTGATTTATTTAATGGTGGTAAATTTAATGGTGATGAAGCTAACCTTAGCAACGCAACTATTAGCAACAATCTAACAGCTGATACTATTAATGCAACAAGTTCTGTAGAATCACTTCTATTTAATGGTGGTAAATTTAATGGTGATGAGGCTAACCTTAGCAACGCAACTATTAGCAATAATCTAACAGCTGATACCATTAATGCAACAAGTTCTGTAGAATCACTTCTATTTAATGGCGGCAAATTTAATGGTGATGAAGCTAACCTTAGCAACGCAACTATTAGCAACAATCTAACAGCTGATACCATTAATGCAACAAGTTCTGTAGAATCACTTCTATTTAATGGTGGAAGTTTCAATGGCGATAATGCAAATATTACAAATATAAGCGCGACAGAACTAAGTGCGGTAAACGGAAATTATTCAAACACAGTTCAAGCTCAAATATTCAATGGTGAAACAGCAATTATTAATGGTACTCTTACGGCAGCAACAGTCAATGCTGATAATTTAAATTTAACAGGAGCTCTATCAGCCAATAATCTTATTGGAACAAGTTCAGTTACATCAGCATTATTTAACGGTGGTACTTTCAATGGTAGTGAGGCAAATATTACTAACGTTAATGTAACAAACGCTTTAACTGCTGATACTATCACTGCTACGACTTCTGTTGAGTCTGCTTTATTCAATGGTACAAATGCACAATTTGATAACCTAACAGTTCAAAATACTATTAATGGCTCAAGTTTAATATTAAATGGCAATACAATTTCAATTGGCTCTCTTCAACAAGGAAGCCTACTTTTTGCATCAGATGAAAATCAAGTATCTGCACTTGAACGAGGCATTGATAATTATGTTCTTACTGTAAATGGAAACACGATTTCATGGAAAGCTGCACAAACAGGAGCTGATGACTTAGGTAATCATAATGCAACACAGAACTTAAACCTAAATGGATATTCTTTAGTTAATGGTCTTAATGCAAGTTATACAAATCAAGTTTTAGCAGACACCTTTAACGGTGAAACAGCTATTATTAATGGTTCTTTAACAGCAAGTACTGCAACAGTTACACAATTAACAGCAATATCTGATATCACTGCGGCAAGTGTAAATTCAAATTTATTTAATGGTCTAACTTTTAATGGAGTTGATGCAAATATCACAAACATTAATGCTACAAATGGAAACTTTGTAAATGAAGTTATTGCTAATAGCTTTAATGGTGAAACAGCAATTATCAATGGTACTTTAACAGCAACAACTGTAAATGCTGATAACTTAAATCTAGCGGGATCATTAACGACTGCTACAATAAATGGTACAACAACGGTTATATCTCAATTATTTAACGGCGGTAAGTTTAACGGTGATGAAGCAAACATTACTAATGTTAATGTAACTAGCGCTTTAACAGCTGACACAATAAATGCTGCGACTTCTGTTGAATCTACTTTATTTAACGGTACTACCTTCAATGGTACAGTTGCAAACATGGACGCTGTAAATGTTACAACAGCATTAAGTGCTGATACTATCACTGCAACAAGTTCTGTTGAATCTGCTTTATTTAACGGTTCTACCTTTAATGGTACTGTTGCAAACATGGATAATATAAATGTTACTAACGCATTAAGCGCGGATACTATCTCTGCTACTACTTCTGTTGAATCTACATTATTTAACGGTACTACCTTCAATGGTACTGTTGCAAATATGGATGATGTAAATGTTACTAACGCTTTAAGCGCGGATACTATCAATGCTACAACTTCTGTTGAATCTGCTTTGTTTAACGGTACTACATTTAATGGCACTGTTGCGAACTTCTCAGAAATAAATTCAACAAATGGTACTTTTGCAAATATGCTTGAAGCTGAAATATTTAATGGTGAGACAGCCCTTATTAATGGCACTTTAACAGCAACAACAGTAAATGCAGATAACTTAAATGTTACAACTGCATTATCTGCACCAACTATTAATGGAACAGTTAGCGTTATTTCTCAATTATTTAATGGCGGTAAGTTTAATGGTGATGAAGCGAACATCACAAACGTTAATGTTACTAGTGCTTTAACTGCAGATACTATCACTGCTGCGACTTCAACTCAATCAGCTCTCTTTAACGGTACTACATTTAATGGTACTGTTGCAAATATGGGTGATGTAAATGTTACTAACGCTTTAAGCGCGG
>Ga0181568_10001486_pt1 | contig 21577 bp, 19 predicted proteins | sample 101ome_20_FD_133758 | JGI IMG/M metagenome (GOLD analysis project Ga0181568, IMG submission 133758) | Coastal salt marsh microbial communities from the Groves Creek Marsh, Skidaway Island, Georgia - 101404AT metaG (megahit assembly) | ecosystem: Environmental > Aquatic > Marine > Intertidal...
ATTTATTTTTTCCCCAAGAGAGGGTACACCGGCAGCAAAATTTAAAGATGATATAGAACTAGAAGTCAAAAAAGCCAGATTGTATAAATTAAATCAGGTAATAAATGATGGTTATCTTCAAGGCAACAAAAGATTTTTAGGTAAAACCATTGATGTACTAGTTGAGGGGATTTCTAAAAATAATAACAATATATTAGCTGGATATACGCCTCATCAAAAATTAGTGAATTTTAGAGGCGACAAAGAAAAAATAGGTTCTATTGTTCCAGTGAAAATTATTGAAGCAAAGACTTGGTTTTTAATGGGAGAAATGATTTAAAATGAATGGGGAATATGATATGAGTTTAAGTTTTGAGAATGTTATAAGGTTAAAAAATAAAAGGTATAGAATTTCAGACATTACTGAAAGATTGATGTATTTAGACGTAGAAATATTAGTTAATTTTTTTAAGTCTAATTCGTTAACTATTCCTAGAACTGAAAGAACTAAAATATTCAAGTTGCCCTTAGAAAGTAAAATTAAAATGGAACTCTCTGAAAAAGGAAAAATTGGAGACGATTTCATTCAAAGCCTAAAATGGTTCAAAGATTTTAGTGACTATCAGGCTTTTAAAGTATATAAAACATATTTGGATGAAAAATTGAAAACTAAGTTCTTTAAAACTTTCTATTTAATGGTTATTAATTTACTCAATGATCAAAAGAAAAACGAAGCTCTAATTTTAGATTTATTAAGTTTGATATCAAAAAAATCAAAAGAGTTACCAGATTTTACAGAGTTCAATGAGAAAATTGAAGAAATTCTTAAAGACGAGGATGATCATATTGATGGTCTATCTTTAGATGAGATTAGACCCATGCTCTATAATTGCTCAACATTAAACGAGATTAGAGAATTAGGAAAAAAATATAGCGTAAGCGTTCCTAGAAGACTTAAAAAAGGAGAGTTACTAGAAAACATTTTCCATGAATTAAAAATAAAAAAACAGTTAGTTGAGAAGGTAATGATTGATCTGGCAAAAAAATCAGCTTTAATGCTCCAAAGGTTTGCCATAGATAATAAATTAAAAGTATCAATGGAATTGAAAAAAGAAGAAATTATTGAATACATTTTAAAATATTCTCCTAAAACAATGAGTTTTTATAAACCACCATCTAAAGAGGCATACAGTTTAGATAAAGAACAATCATATTCTGAAACACAATCTGAAAATAGAAAGAAATCTATTTTGTCAAAGAAGAAAAAGAATATTAAAGAAGAAAAAGAAACTGAAAAGTCTCTAAATACTAAAGGTAAAACAAAAAAACAAAGAGGCGTAATATATAATTTAATTTATTTATTTTTTAATTTAATTTGGAGATTGATTAAGTTTGGAACTGTTCTCCTGCTAATAATTTTGATTTTATTATTTGTGTATTTAATCTTTAACTATTTTTATCAAGTGCCCGAACTTAAAGAACTAAATGATTCTATAAATTCATTTAAAATTAATGGAACTGGAACAATTGATTTTTTTAATCAGGTGTTAAATAACTTAGGTATATAAATAGAGGTTTAGTATGAAATCAAAAGAATATACACCTATGATAAAACAATATCTAGAAATCAAACAGGACTATTCGGATGCAATAGTCTTTTTTCGATTAGGTGATTTTTATGAGATGTTTTTCGATGATGCAATTTTAGCCTCTTCAATTTTAGACATCACATTAACCTCAAGACACAAAGAATCAAAAATACCAATGTGTGGGGTGCCATATCATTCAGCATCAATTTACATCCAGAAATTAATCAAGGAAGGAATGAAGGTGGCTATAGCTGAACAAGTTAGTAGCACTGGAAAGGGACTTTTTGATAGAAAAGTAAAGAGGCTTATTACTCCTGGAACTGTTTTAGAGGATACAATTTTAGAATCTTCAAACCATAATTTCATTGCTTCAGTTGCTTTTTCTGAATCTAAAATATCACTAGCATTTATGGATATATCTACAGGTCAAGGTTATGTTTCAGAATATGATTCTTTAATTGAAATTGAAAAAAAAATAAAAAAAGAGGGAATTAAGGAATTAATTACTTCAATTAATATTGAAAATGGATTCGAAGGATTACTTATATCAAAAATCATAGTTCCTCAAACTTTCAAATTACCTGAAAAACATGATTATAATAATAGGTTTAATTTTAATGCTGTTAAACTTTGTCTATACTACGTATACAAAACTCAAAATCATCCCATAAGTCATTTGAATAAATTTGAAGAAGAACAAAAAGAAAAGATGAAAATTGATGATAATGTTGTAAGACATTTAGATATATTGAATAATATCTCAGGTAATGATTTGTTTAAAGTTTTGGATCATTCAAAAACCCCGATGGGATCAAGATACTTAAAAAGACTATTGTTGGCTCCAGTATTATCAAAAAAAATTATTTTTGAAAGACATAAAATAATCGATTCTTTTCAAAAAGAGGAGAACCTATCTACGCTGTTTAATGAATTAAGAAAGATTAATGATATGTATAGAATTTTACATCGTATAGCTTATCAAAGAGCTAATCCAAAAGACATTAATCAGTTGAAAAATTGTATAAATTCAGTTCAAAATATACAAAAAATATTAATCAATAAGAGAAATTTTCTTAAAAATTTAGGTAGAAATTTCCCAAATTTGAATGATTTATTAATATTCCTGAATAATTCAATAGTAGAGAACCCACCTACTAATATTAATGAAGGTGGTTTTATAAAAAAAGGATTCGATAAAGAGCTTGATGAATTAAATGTTAAGAGTATTAATTTTGAAAAATGGCTCGAAATGTACCTAGAAGAACAAAAAAAAATAACTGGAATCAAACAAATGAAAATAGGTTTTCATAGAGTTTTTGGGTATTTTTTAGAGATTCCAAAATCACAAATGAAATATCTTGATTTAAATCTAAAATATGAGAGAAAACAAACCTTAAAAAATGCTGAAAGATATACTACCGAAGAATTAAGAACTAATGAAGATACAATTCAAAATATTAATAATAAGAAAATAAAAAAGGAATTAGAATTATTTGATAGCATATTAAAAAATATTATGAATTATTATAATGATATTTTAATATCCAGCAAATTGATTTCAAAGATTGATGTTTATTCATCATTAGCGATCTTTTTCAGAAAAGAGAAATATATTAAGCCAGAAATTACTGATTCTAGAAATCTTATTATATTAGAAGCAAGGCACCCTATAGTTGAAAAATTAATAGATTTTGTAAAAAATGATTGTGAGTTAAAAGAAAACAATATAATGTTAATTACAGGTCCAAATATGAGTGGAAAATCAACATATATGAGAATGATTGCATTGATAATTATTTTAGCTCAGGCAGGATTATATGTACCTGCAAAAAAAGTAAAAATGCCAATCTACGATGGAATATTCACTAGAATCGGTGCTTCAGACGATATTTCATCTGGAAAGTCAACATTCATGATGGAAATGTTAGAGACTAATGAAGCTTTAAGAAAGTCTTCATCAAAAAGTCTATTGATTTTTGATGAAATTGGAAGAGGCACAGCTACGTATGATGGTATGGCTCTTGCTCAAGGGATTATCGAACATATTAATGAAACTATAAAATGTCACACTATGTTTTCTACACATTACCATAAATTGACTTTTTTAGATAAAAAAATTCCAAATTTATTTAATGTTCATGTTGAAGCAAAAAAAGAAAATGATAAAATGATTTTCTTATATGAATTAAAAAAAGGAAAGACCGATAAATCATATGGTATTCAAGTAGCAGCACTTGCTAATTTACCAAAAAAATTAATCAAAAGAAGTAATGAAATATTATCAGATCTAGAGAATGAAAAGTCCAAAAATTTACCAAAAGAAGAGATAAAAATAGATGAAAATAATCAACTATTAGATTCAAAGTTTAGACGTATTATGGATAAAATTAAATCAACAGATATAAATTCCACAACCCCTTTAAAGGCTATGGAAATTTTAAATGAGCTTATAAAAATGAAGGATAACTCAGAAAATGAATAGAATTGTTGAGATGTCAAACTCCCTATCTAATATGATATCTGCTGGAGAGGTTATAGAAAACCCTGTAAATGTAGTAAAAGAATTAGTTGAAAATTCAATAGATGCAGGAGCAAAAACAATTAAAATTTCTGTAATTGAAAATGGCTTATCTTTCGTAAGAATCGATGATGACGGATCAGGGATGACTATAAAAGATGCTAGAATGTCATGTAAAAGACATGCTACTTCAAAAATTTTTTCAGAAAAAGACCTCTTAAGTATTAAAACATTAGGTTTTAGAGGAGAGGCTTTGGCTGCGATTGCATCTGTTTCCAAAGTCGACATTGAAACTAAATATAAAGATAATGAAGGAGTTCGCTTGTCTTTGGAGGCTGGTTATATTGTTAAAGAACAGTCTATCCCTAGAAATGTAGGCACAACAATAATTGTTAAATCTTTATTTTACAATACTCCTGCAAGATTCAAATTTATGTCATCAGAAAAAAGACATCAAATTCAACTTAGACAACTTTTTTATAGGTTTTCATTATCAAGACCCGATATTTCTTTCGAGTTAATAGAGGATGAAAAACAATTTAAAAAAACTTCTGGTTCAAAAAATGTTAAGGTTGTAATGGATGAGTTGTTTGGCCAAAAATATTCTGAAAGAATTGATAGTACTAAAATTGAAATTCAAAATTCAGTGATAAATATTTTTTACCTCCCTCCTTTAATTAATGTATCAAATAAGAACTATATATTTACTTTTATTAATAATAGAATCTCTAATAATTTTATTTTAACTGAGGCAATTATCGAAGCATATGAAAATCTTATGATGATAAAAAGATATCCAATATGTATATGCTACATTGAAGTCGACCCCACTAGAGTTGATGCAAATATTCATCCACAAAAATTAAAAGTTAAAATAACAAATGAACAAATTATAAAGTATTATATAACTAATAAATTGAAAGAGAAATTAACTAAAAGAAACCAAAAACTATATACATATAAAAGTGAAAGTAGTGAAAATTATAAACCTCAAAACTTAGATTTAGATTCATATTTTAAAAAAGAAGAACTCGAAGAAAAAGAAATTAGTCAAAAATTGCCAAATTTGGATTACTTGAATTTACTTTCCGGAACGTATGGGCTTTTTCAAGGCCCTCATGGATTGGTTTTGCTTGATATTCATGCTGCTCAGGAAAGAATTAGATATGAATACTACATAAATAAATTTAAAAAAGATTTTAATTTCATTACTAAAAGAATTGTTCCGTTTGAGCTATCACTAGATCCAAATATTTTATCAGAATTAGATAAATACAAAGAAACATTTAAATCTTATGGATTTGAGTTTGATAATTTTGCAGTAATTAGTCATCCAAAAGCAATTCGTGAAAAAGATCTAGACTATGCAGTAGACATCATTTTTGATAGGATCAATAATGGTAAATCTGTAGATTTTTCTTCATTAAAAAATAAGTTAGCTAAGGATGTTAGTTGTAAGTCATCAATAACAGGAAATACAAGGATTAATAGAGATGAAATAAATGTTTTATACAAGCGTTTAAGTTTATGTGAGTATCCATACCAGTGTCCCCATGGTAGACCTACTTTAGTAAGTCTAAGTTATAAAGAAATTGAAAAAATGTTTAAGAGAATAATATGATGAAGAAAGTCATTGTAATAGTTGGACCAACATCATCAGGAAAAACAAAATTAAGTTTAGAAATTGCAAAACATTTTAGAGGTCAAATTATAAATGGAGATTCTGTTCAAGTATATAAGGGTTACAATATTGGATCAGCAAAAATAAAAAACCATGAAAAATATGATATCCCTCATTTTTTAATAGACATAGTAGATCCAAATAAACAATATGACGTTTTTCAATTTCAAAAAGATGGTAGAAAAATTATTGAAGAGGTAGAAAATCCAATAATTGTTGGTGGAACAGGCCTTTATATTCAGTCATTACTTTTTGATTATAAATTCTATGGAGAGAAAAGTAGTCACAAAGAGTTATCTCTAAGTAATAAAGAACTGTATAATGAAATAAAGTTGTTTGACAACAAAATTATCATAGATAAAAATAATAGAAGAAGATTAATTAGAGCTTATGAGATTATTAGAAAAGGTTTAAAACCCTCTTCACTAGAAGGAGATAAAAAGACTATCTATGATTATTATGGAGTATACCTTGATCTTGATAAAAATGAACTAAAGAAAAGAGTGACTAAAAGAATTAATAATCAGTTAAATGAAGGATTTATTCAAGAAGTGTCTGAACTTAAAAAAAAATATGAGATAAAAAATATAATAGGATATAGAGAAATCAATATGTATTTAGAAAATAAAATGACTTATGATCAAATGAAAGAAAATATAATATCAAAAACAATGAAACTAGCGAAAAGACAAAAAACATGGTTTAAAAATAAAATGAAACTTTATTTTTTTGATGCAAATTCAAAAACATTAACAAGAGATGTTATAGAAGGTATAGAAAAATGGAGAAATTAAAATACCCCATATATCTCATAGGACTACCTGGATCTGGAAAGAGTTCAATAGGCATATTGCTTTCAAAAAAATTGAACCTTAAGCATATTGATTTAGACAAAAAAATAGTTGAGAAAGAAAATACTAATATTTATGATTTGATAAAAATTAAAGGTGAAAAATATTTTAGATTTATTGAAACAGAAATATTAAAAAAAAACTCTTATGGAAAAAAAATTATATCCTGTGGAGGTGGAATTGTTCTAAACCCTACTCACAAAAATATTATGAAAAAAGGTACTGTAGTTTATTTAATTACTGATCTCGAAAAGATAAAAAATAGATTGAGTAGAGGAAAAAAAAGACCATTGATGGAAAAATACACTATAGACCAGTTACATAATATCAGAAAAAAAAAATATATAGAATTTTCTGATTTAGTAGTTGAAAATAATAAAGAAAAAAAAGATGTTGTAGAAAAAATAATTAGTAAATTAGAGGAGCTCATATGAAAATATTAATAATTCATGGTCCTAATATGAATAAATTAGGAAAAAGAGATCAAGACCAATATGGTACTTTTTCTCAAGAAGCATTATTTGAAATGATAACTAAAAAATATCCTGATATAAAATTTTCTTTTTTTCAAAGTAATTATGAAGGAGAACTTATTGATGTAATACATGATTCTAATAAATTTGATGGAGTAATTATTAATCCCGCAGCATTTACTCACTACAGCTATGCATTAAGAGATGCTATGGAAACTTTAGAAGTGCCATTTTGTGATGTTCATTTATCTGATATTAGTAGAAGAGAAGATTTTAGAAAAATCAATGTATTAGATGGTCTCTCTTTGAAAAGTTTCATGGGAAAAAAACAAAACAGTTACTTTGAAGCTGTAAGTTATATAATACAAAAGATAAAATCATATTTGGTATAATATTAATATTGAGGTAATTTATGATATCAACAAGTGATTTTAAAACGGGATTAACTATAATGTTTGATAATAATATATATCAAATTATTGAATTTATGCATGTGAAACCTGGGAAAGGTTCAGCTTTTGTTCGAACTAAAATTAGAAACCTCAGAACTGGATCAATTATTGATCATACTTTTAATGCGGGATTTAAACTCGAAAAAGCTCACATTGAAAAGAATAAGATGCAGTTCCTTTATTCATCGGATGATTTTTTGCATTTTATGAATACGGAAAACTTTAATCAAATTGAAGTTTTAAGTTCAAAAGTTAAAGATAAGATGCAGTATATATATGAAGGGATGGATGTAGACATTAACTTTTATAATAATGAAATTCTTGGCATATCTATTCCAGACAAAGTCACCTTAGAAGTTGTTGAAACTTCTGATGCAGTCAAGGGAGATACGAAGAATAATGCCATGAAAGATGCAGTTCTTCAAACAGGACTAAAAATAAAAGTTCCCATGTTTATAAACCAAGGAGAGAAAATTGTTGTTTCTACAAATGATGCATCATACGTATCAAGAGAAAAATAAGCTTTATTGCTTTTTTTTATGTGATGTTTATGTCTGAAAGACTACAAAAAGTACTAGCTAATAGAAATGTAGCATCGAGAAGAAAAAGTGAATTGTTAATTATTCAAGGTAGAGTTAAAGTAAATGGAGTAGTAGTTGATAAGCTAGGCACAAAGGTTTCATCTAAAGATGTAATTTTAGTTGACAATATTAAAGTTGAAAACGAAGAAAAAGTTTATTATATCATGAACAAACCAAGTGGAATAATTACAAGCGTAAGTGATGAAAAGAAACGTAAAACTGTCATAGACTTTTTTGACGAAAAGAATAAAAAAACAAGAATTTATCCAGTTGGTCGTCTTGATTATGATACCTCAGGATTATTACTAATTACTAATGATGGCGAATTAACCTATAAATTAACTCACCCTAAATTTGAAATTGAAAAAACGTATGAAGCAAAAATTTCAGGGAATTTTTCAAATAAAGATATCAAAATTTTAAAAAAAGGATTTGAAATTGATGATTATTTTGCAAAAGCAAGGTCGGTATTAATTTTAGATAGAAACTATAAAAAAAGTGAATTTAAAGTTCAGATTGTAATAACTCAAGGAAAAAATCATCAAGTAAAGAATATGTTCAAAAAAGTTAATTGTGAAGTGCTAAAGTTAAAAAGAACAAAATATGCATTTTTAGATTTAAAAAATCTTTCTAAAGGTAATTATAGACAATTAAAGATTCATGAAGTGAAAAGATTACATACTATTTCTAATTTAAAGAATAAATGATCAAATTTGAATACATCAAATATGGTATAATTACATTATTAATGGGGGTAATATGGATTCATTCCAAATTGCTATTGACGGACCTGCTGGATCAGGCAAAAGTTCGATAAGTAAAGCTTTAGCAAATAAATTAGGGTTTAAATATTTAGATACGGGAGCAATGTATAGAGCAGTAACCTTAGAAGCTTTAGAAAAAGGAATAAATTTAGAAAATGAAAAAGAGTACTCTTTTTTGCAAAAGTTTCAACTAAAATTTGTGAATCAAAGAATTCATATAAGAGATGTAGATGTATCAAAAGAAATTAGAATGAAAAGAGTGACTGAGAATGTAAGTTTAGTTTCGAGTTTGAACGTAGTTAGAAAAAAAATGGTTGAACTCCAAAAGCAATTTGCTCTAAATTGTAACTGTATTTTAGATGGAAGAGATATAGGCACAGTTGTTTTACCAAAAGCTAAATTAAAGATATATTTAACAGCAGATATTGAAGAGCGAGCAAAACGAAGAATTAAAGAGTCATATAAAAATGAAAGCCTTGAGAATATGATTAATAAGATTAAGATTAGAGATTATAAAGATTCATCAAGAGATAATTCTCCATTAATTATTTCAGAGAATGCTATGGTAATAGATACAACTTACTTAACTGAAAAAGAAGTATTAGAAAAGATACTAAAAGAATATAATAAAAGGAAATGAAAAATGCAAGATATTAAGATGCCAAAAATAGGCGAAATTGTTGAGGGAAAAGTAATTAAAGTTGAAGAAAACACTATTTATTTGGACCTACAAGCTATGACTGAAGGGAAAATACACCTCGATAATTATTCAAAACCAGCGCCCTCATCTTTTTTTGGTCTTGTAAAAAATGGCGATATTGTCCGTGCAAAAATAAAAAAAATAACTGATGAACCCGCTCAAATTCTTTTATCTAGGTTACCTTTAATTCTTGAAGAATCCTTTATTGAAGTTAAGAAATATGTAGAAGATAAAACAAGGATCAAAGCAAAAATAATAAAGATTTTAGACAAAGGATTAGTTTTAAATTATAAAGCTCATGAGATTTTTTTACCTTACAGTCATTTAGATTATGATTTATTGAAAAGTAAAGAAAATTTGAAAGGTTCATCACTTGAGATTATTTTGATTGAGGCATCTAAAATTCGAAATAGATCAAGAATCATTGCTTCAAGAAAAGAAATATATCAAGAAAAAAAACAACAGGAGTACGATCAAAGATTAAAAAAAAGAAAAGAAGAATTAGACGGAATAAAAACTGGGGATGTAATTGAAGGGACAATTCAAAAAATTGAAAAACATGCAGCTACAGTTAAATTCAGAAATATAATTGGATTATTAAGAATTTCTCAGGTTAGTCATCACAGAATAGAAGATCTTAATGATTTTTTTGGGAAGAATCAAAAAGTCAAGGTCAAAGTTATAAAAAAAGAGGGAAATAGGTTAGATTTATCAATTAAAGCTTTGGTTAAATCCCCTTTTGAAAAATTTAATAATGAATATAAAGTTGGAGATAAAATCACCGGTAGTGTATATCAGAAATTGCCATTTGGAATAGTTTTTGAATTATTGAAAGGTGTTAGAGGTCTTCTTCATATGTCAGAATATTCTTGGAACTCTAATGAAAAATTGAGTAGAGATTTAAAAATAGGGAGTCAATTAGAGATGGAGATTTTATCAATTGACGCTAAAACTGAAAAAATAAGACTTTCTAGAAAAAAGATTTTAGAAAATCCATGGAAAAATTTTTCATCTAAAAAAGGTGATGTTGTTAAAGCAGAAATTGTTGGAATTGAAAAAAATAAACTAATTGTGAGTGTTAATGGGGCAAAAGCGGAATTAAAAGAAGAAGAGTTAATTAAAGAGAAAAACGAAAAGCTTGATGATAAATTTGAAGTTGGGCAAAAGATTGAAGCTTTAGTCTTAAATATCGATAAAACTAACTTGAAGATAGATTTATCAATGAGAAGATTAATAGAGAAAAAGATGAAAAAAGACTTTAAAAAAATGATGATTGATGAAAACGATGAGGATTCGCAATTAAAAATAGGCGATCTCTTTGAAGAAAAATTTAAAGGATAATTTAATGTCTTTTACAGTCGCTATAATTGGCAGACCAAACGTTGGAAAGTCAAGTCTATTTAATAGAATGATCCAATCAAGAAAATCAATAATTGATGATAAACCAGGAATTACTCGAGATCGAATTTACTCTAAGGTTACATGGTTAGATAAAGAATTCAGTATTATTGATACAGGAGGCATTGGAGAAAATAACGATGATTTTAATAAAGAAATTAAACTTCAAGCTGAAATTGCAATTAATGAATCAGATTTAATTTTATTTGTAGTTGATGGAAAATCCGGAATTAACAATTATGACCTATCTTTGTCAAAATGGCTTTATAAATCAAAGAAGAAAGTTATTCTTGTTGTTAATAAGATTGATGATAAATCTAAAATGGGTAACACATATGATTTTTTTTCCTTAGGGTTTGGAGAACCGATAGGGGTTTCATCGATTCATGGTATAGGATTAGGTGATTTATTAGATAAAATTACAAGTTTAATCCCAAAAACAGATAAAGAATTCTCTGAAAAGAGATTAACTTTTTCAATTGTAGGAAGACCTAATGTTGGTAAGTCAACATTAATGAATGCAATTTTAAATGAAAATAGAGTTATTACTTCTCATCTTGAGGGAACAACTAGGGATGCTGTTGATACTAAATTCGAGTATAATAATAAAAAATATATGGCTGTTGATACTGCAGGAATAAAAAAAAGAGGGAAGATTTATGAAAGTTATGATCGATATAGCTTCATAAGGGCTAAAATGGCATTAGAAAAGTCAGATGTTGCATTATTAATAATTGATGCTTCCAAAGGAGTTTATGAGCAAGATAAGAATATCGGGGGACTAATTAAAGATTATAAAAAAGCTTTAGTTATAGTTGTTAATAAATGGGATTTGATTAATAAGGAATCGTCTACTATGGAGAAACATAAAAGAAAAATAAAAGATCAATTTCAATTTTTTGAATATTCAGAAATAGTATTTATTTCTGCATTAAATAGAAAAAGAATTAAAAATATCTTTGAATCTATAGACAAAGCATATATAAATTATAATAAAAAGATAAAGACCTCTACTCTAAATGAAATTTTAATCAATGCATGTTTAAGAAATCCTACTAAAATATTCAATAGAGGTAGAGCTAATTTTTCTTATATTACTCAAAGTTCATCTTGTCCACCGACATTTCAACTTTTTGTAAATAATCCGAATTATGTTCACTTTTCATATTTAAGGTATCTTGAAAACTCTTTTAGAAAAGAAGTGGATTTCTTAGGAACGCCACTAAATTTTATATTAAGAAAGAAGGACTATGATGAAATTTAGCATTATAGGTGGAGGAGCATGGGGATCAACTCTTGCACAAGTATTGATGGACAACGGTCATAAAGTAATGATTTATGAAAAGAATTTAACAAACAGAACAAAACTTAAAAGTGGTTATCATCCATTTTTTAAGAAAGAATTACCAAAGGGGTATCATGTAGTGAGTTCATTTGAAGAAGCAATGAACTATTCAGATTATATTGTATTAGCTGTACCATCTCGATTTATAATTGATATTATAAATAGCTTGAAAAAAATTGATGTGAGCAAGAAAGTTTTTATAAATGTATCTAAAGGATTTATACTTCCAAAAATGAAGACTGTCAGTCAATCTTTTAATGAATATTTAAATGAAAAGTATAAAGCATTTATCTCATTATCAGGTCCATCACATGCAGAAGAGGTTATTGAAAGAAAGATGACATGTTTAGTTTGCTCTTCTAAAAACAAAAAAGAAGTAGATGTTGTTTCATCGGCTTTTACTAATAACTACTTAAATATATCAAAATCATCAGATATTATAGGATGTGAAGTTGGTGGTGCAACCAAAAATGCCATAGCAGTAACCTCTGGGATTATTACATCTCTTGGATTTGGAGAAAATGCAAGAGCTGCATTAATAACTCTTGGGTTAAAAGAAATCAAAAGAATCTCATCTTTTTTCAAAGGAAAAGAAACTACAACATACGGATTAACAGGAATTGGTGATCTTATTGTTACAGCGTTATCAATGAACTCAAGAAATTTTAAAGCGGGCTTAAATATTGGAAAAGGTAAATCAAGAATACAAATAGAAACCGAAGAAAAACAGACAATAGAGGGATTTGATATTATATTTGCAATTAATGAGTTAACAATAAAAGAACAGATTAAATCACCCTTGATTAATAAAACTTATGAATTAATATACGGAAAAATAAGTCTTGAAGATTTTAAAAAAACAATTTTTCATAATATAAAATAATATTTAATAAATAAAAACAGCATTTTATTTTGCATTAGTCTCTTTATAGTGCTATAATATGAATATAAATAAAGGAGGAACACTCATGAACAAAACTGAATTAATTGCAGTCTTAGCTCAAGAAGCTGGCGTTACTCAAAAAACGGCTGAAGAAGTTTTAAAAGCTTTTACATCTACTGTATCACACACTTTAAAAAGTGGTGAAAAAGTTGTTGTAACTGGATTTGGTACTTTTGAAGTTCGTCATCGTGTTGAACGTCAAGGCAAGAATCCTCGTACAGGAGAACCTATTACTGTACCTGCACAAAATACACCTGCGTTTAGAGCTGGTAAATTACTTAAAGCTACAGTAAAATAAACTAAAAAAAAAAGCACACCTATATGGTGTGTTTTTTTTTTTTGTTTTTGATAGAATAATAGTATGTTGGAACCAATATTAGTTCTTCAAGATTTTAATACACTAAGTTTAGAAGATATCAGATCAAGATATAGAAATATGGATATTACAGATCAAAGTGGAAAAACACTTCTTTTTTATGCTGTACAATCAGGTAGAATGGATATATTTAATCTATTCTTATCAAAAGCTATAAGAATTTCTGCTAGAGACGATTCAGGTGAAACTGTAATTTATGAATGCATTAGAAGACAAAACTTTAAGATGCTTTTAAAATTAATCTCTTTAGGTTTAAGACTAAATAATACAAATGATCATGGTAAAACTCCTCTTCATTTAGCTGCAGAATCTGGCAATATTGAGATAATTCAAGTTGTTTTAGAGAATGGTGGACTTTTTAAAAAAGATATTTTTGGAAAAACACCCCTACATGATGCTGTTTTGAATGGTAAACTAGATGCTTTGAAATGGTTAAAAAATAAAATAAATTTACCTTTACACTCCAAGACAAATGATGGATATACTTGTTTACACCTTGCAGCAACTAGGTTTAATATTGATATGATAAAATATTTAATTAAATCTGGTTTAGATGTTAATGCCTTGACAAATTTTTATGATACACCACTTCATTTTGCAGTAAGACATAAAAATTATGAGGCAATATCATTACTTTTAAAAAATATGTCATTTATAAATATAAAAAATAAAATTGGAGTTTATGCAATAGATGAGTCTGGTGAAGATAATAAAATCAAAGATTTAATTGAAAAACATTCATATGATCCAGCTTATCAAGACCATTTGAGGAAATTTCAAATGATAAATTCAATACTTAATAGAGATAGAAAGGAATATCTAAAACTTAAAGAAGATTCATTCATTGAGAAAACTGATATCTATGGAAAAAAATCATCAGACTATATAAAGGAATATCGTTTGGAGAAGAAGTTTAAATAATCAAAAATTTTTTAAATTATTTGATCCTCTCATCCATAATTTGGGTTTACGATTTTCTTTATAAATGCCCCAGTGCTTTTCCGGTTCATTTTTATTTAATGACCCTTTCCAACTTTCATCAAAAGCTTCAAATAAAAACATTTGAATTTTTTTTGAATTAGACCACGAATAAATCTGATTTAAGTAATAGTTTTGGTTTTCTTCTGAAGCTTCATCCAACATTATATTAGTTGTATTTGTTGTCCATCCAAACTCAGTAAATATTACCATTTTATCTTTAAATTTTTTCTTGACAGATTCATAATCACGAACTGTTTCAATGAAAGCTTCGTCTATAGGAACTTTTCTCCATTGAGGATAAGACTGTATTGAAATAAAATCAACAACATTACCTAATTTAGTATTTCTTAACCAATAATAAGGTCCTTCACAAAAAGTGATTGGTTTCTTTGTTTTTGATTTAACATATTTTGCGTGAGCAATTAAAGATTCTTCAGAAATTAAATTTGGATGCCAATCAGATGTGTTTTCATTGCCAATAGAAAGTGCCAATACAATGTTACTATATTTTTTAGAGTAATTTAACATTTTATCTAACAGCTTGTAATTGGTTTTTTTATGCTCATTAATTGAATTTTTTGAATGTCTTCCAATCCCGCTGCCGAAATGACAATTTGGATTATCTATTTCACCTTGCGGTTCTACTCCAATCATTACTCTCAAAGGGAGATCATTTTCTTCGATTATTCTAAGAACTTGATCACAGTGATATGAGGTGTCAAATAGCCTGATGTAATCAGTAAAAGTGCATAAAATTTTTAGATCTTCTAAAACTTCTTTATCAGAAGGAAATTTATTTAGTTTTGGACTTTGATATTTTCTGTATCCTGAATAACAGATTCCTCTTTTGATTTCAAACATAATTCACCTCATCGAAAGAATTAAAAAAATTGATATTAAATTTGATAACATATGAACAAATATTGGAATAATTATATTTTTATTAAATCGTAAATAAATAAATCCGAAGACACAACCTAAAACAAAATAAGGGATGCCAGAAATAAAAATTACTGAAAGACTGTTATTCATGATCTCGCTTGAAACATGAATCAATGCAAAAAATATTGAAGATAAGATAACTGCAAACATGTTTGACTTGATAAGACCAAAAATAGCTTTTCTAAAAACTAATTCTTCAACTATCGGACCAATGATAACTACACTTAATATCAGAAGAAATTGACCTATGACAGGGTTATTATTTGACAACATAGACTCTACAGCGATTTGATTTACTGAAACATCGTATGAGATACTAAAAAGACCTTCAAAGATTGACACGATTATTTGAGAAATAAAAGTACCAAATAAAACATACAAATATCCTGAAACTGTATAACCAATGATTTTAAATTTAAGAGACTTTGTTAATAAAAGATCTCTATTTATATTTGTTTTTAGAAAGAAAAGCATAGGAATTAATAAAATTATATATAATAAAAAATTTAAAAGACTTAATCCAAAATTTGATAACTGTTCACTATTTGAGTCATCTACAAGAAAATTACTATCTAAAAATATAATATATATTATTGAAGATAAAATAATAGTACAAATAAAATACCAAGCTATTGAGTAAAAATAACCGACTAAGTTGTTAGGGTTTTTAATGTTTTTTATAGAATCCTTGAACATTTTTTTAAAATCAATTTTTGTATTTTCTGACATTTTTCACCTTTAAAATTATATCATGAAAATATGACTTTAAAGGTCATCTTGCTTGATAAATTCTTTGTAAGAAATTTAAAAAAGAGCTAATTATGTTAAAATATATATGTGAAAAAAAAAATAGAAGATCTATTAATTGCAACTCGTAATCAAGGAAAATTTAATGAATTGAAAAAGTTACTAGATCCATATGTGAAAAACATAATATCTCTAGAATCTTTAAATGACTTTGATGAAATTGAGGAAGATCAAAAAACGTATTACGGAAACTCCTTAAAGAAGGCTAAGCATTACTACGAAAAATATTTAATACCAACATTAGGAGATGACTCAGGAATTGAAATTGATGCGTTAAATGGTTACCCTGGAATAAATTCAGCAAGAATTGAGAGTTCAGATTTAAAGAGAAATCAACTTATTATTAAAAAAATGATTACAATTAAAAATAGGTCAGCATGTATGTATACTGTTCTTGTTTTTTATAACAAAAAACCATTTTCATTTACTGGAAAAGTCTGCGGAGAGATCACAAATAAAATTAGAGGGTACAATGGGTTTGGATATGATTCTATTTTTCTTATCAAAAAATTAAATAAAACTTATGGAGAAATGTCTTACGAAGAAAAAACAATTACATCTCACAGGAAAATAGCAATAGATAAATTCATAGATAAATTAAAAGGAAACTACGATGAAAAATTTAATTGAAGAAATAATAAATAAAACTTCATTAGTTTTAAATTGTAAACCTGAAGAAGTCAAAATAATTAAAAAATTAAAGGGTGGATTGAGTAATGATACTTTTCATGTTCAAGTAAAAAGAAGATCATTTACTTTTAGGAGAATAGGACAGGATGGAAATTTATTTGTTGATAGAGAAATTGAATTTCAAAATATTAAGTCAATAGATAAATTAAATTTAAGCTCTAAAGTGTTTTATTTTGATACTGAAACTGGGGATAAGATACAGGATTTTATTGAAGGAAAATCATTAGATGAATTAAATTTTAATGATTATATAAGTGAAATATCTAAATCTTTAAAAAAAATTCATCAAAGTAAACATGCCAATATTAATGACTACGGTCTAATAAATAGACTTAAATTATATGAAAGCTATACAAATCAACGTACTCCAAACTACCAAAAAATAAAAGCTTTATGGTTAGATTTATATAAGAAGAACTATCAATTTAATGAAAAAGTTTTCTGTCATAATGATTTACAACAATCAAATATCATTGTAGATGATAAAAAAATATTTTTTATTGATTGGGAGTATTCAGGTTATAACGAATTTTATTATGATATTGCGTCTTTTGGTAATTTAGATTTTAGACATGCATTAGTTTTGTTAGATAATTACTTAGGTAGAGAATCAACACCTGAAGAAAAAAATCATTTAAGATTTTATAGAATATATCAAACTTTGCAGTGGCATCAAGTTGCTTTGTATAAGAACAAAATTGGTCTGGGAGAAAAAATTGGAGTAGATTTTAAGTCATTAGCTATAAATTTTTTAAAAATTGCAGAAAGTTTATCGGAGTATTTATTTGAGTTATGAAATTAAAAGATATATTTTCTTTACCAAAAAATAGTGATAGTTTGAAAATAATTAAAGATTTTTTGGGACAAAATTTAAATTATAAAGATAATATAGAAGTTTTTTTATTTTACTCTAAAATATTACTAGATAATAATGCATATGATGTTCTCATTAAAGAATCAAAAGAACTTTTGAAAAGGTATGAAAATTATGATTATGATTTATTTTTGGATGAAGTGTATGAGAATATTGTAGAAGCAGAAATAAAAAAAGAAAATTTTAATGTAGCACAAATTCATTTGAATTACAGAAAAAAAAATTTACCAATTCTTAAAAGATATCGTCATTATTATCAAAGCTTAATTTTAAAAATTAAACTTCAACAGCCATATGAAGAGTGGCTTGAAAAATGTTTAATCGAAGATATGCCAATAGAAATTTTTGAAAAACTTTCAATTATACTCCTTGAAAAATACATAAATGATTCTAATTATACTAGTGCACTTGAAATATATAAAAAGTTGGAAATTTATTCACCTGAAAAACATGAAATATTTGCATATAAAATTTACGATGGGTTGAAAGATTATAATACATTAATCCAAAGAATTGAAAAATTTAAATCAATAAGTAATAACTACGACGCTATTTTTTATCTTGCCAAATCATATATAAAAATGCAAAATTTTCAAAAAGCAATTAATGTTGAAGTTGAAAATGAAAGTTTTATTTCCGAATGCAACAAAGCTAGTAGACTAAAGTTCTATAAATTGATGATTGACATGTATACTATTTTAAAGAACAATCTATCCATAAATATGTATGAAAAATTAATTAAGAAATTAGATGTTAAAGATATTAAGTTAGAAGAAACAAATCAAAAAAAGTTAGAAGAAAAAAAACCAAATAAAGAAATAATTTTAGAATCATCAAAAAAAAATGCTAGTATATTAACTATTGAGAAAATAATTAGAATGTTTGAAGATCACTCAGACATAAAATCAAACTCTTTCAGAGAAGAACTTAGGCTTTTGTGTAAAAGTATAAATAATATTAGTAAATTTAAAACCATGTTGATATATGAGAGATATGATAACAATTTATATTATTTTCGTAATGATAGATTGTTTGATAAGCATATTAAAAAACAAGACATTGAGGGATCTCTTCTCAATGAAGTGTCAAAAAATAGTATAGAGGGATTTATTGAATTTGATTTTTTTAAAAAATATAATGAAATTGTTAGTTCAAAAATCTTTGAAAATATTAATTCAGTCTATTCTTATTTAAATGACAACATTATCATAATGTATTATTTTGAAAATAAGGATAAATATTTTTTAGAACATGAAGATTTTTTGAAAGTTGCCTCAATCAATTTGATGTTTTTTCACTCTATGTATTTGAAAAATAAAAAGCATGTATTAAACACTAATTTACTAGAGAAGTTGATGTTGAATAAAGATATAAATTTAAGGATATATATTGATGGTCAATATAAATATTCAGAAAGTGCAAAAAAAATCTTTGAAATTAATAATTTTTTAGACCTCAGCAATTTCATTAAAAATATACAAATAGATTATCAAGATAGATACAAAAAAGATTTTAAAGAGTTAATATTAAACAAGAAAAAGCAATATGTTTCTTCATACAAATATAAAGAAAAATATATTAAAGAATTTTCTTCAGTGTATTTCATTGGGGATAATGTTATTGCATTAAGTTATTTTGAAGACAATACAGAAAGAATTAATAAAGAAGAGAAGATCAGAAAAGACCTAATTTTAGATTCAAATTTTGGATTTAAAAATAAGCAAGCTTTTATAAGAGAATTGCCTAAAAAACTTAAAAGCAAACTCTCAATATTAAAGTTGAGTGTATCAAATAAAATCGAATTCTTATATGGAAAGAGAAAATATAAAAAATATTTTAAGGAATTTTGTTTTCTAACTAACAAGATTATAAATAATAAAGATATCTATATTTTAAATGATAATAGCATAATTGTTATTATTGATTCAAACGATAAGAGAAAAACTGACAGAGTAATTAGGAGTTATGAAGAAAAAATTTATGGTTGGAAAACCAATTCTATTGATAATGAATATTTTGATCCAAAAATTGGAATAATCAGATATCCGGTTGTTACATCTGAGACAAATGTAGATGTATTACTTCAATATTTGGATTTATCAATTCAAATTTGTAAAAAAAATAATAAAAACTATCATTTTTTTAAGTATTCAGATTATGAATATGAAAAAAAGGAGCAATTTGTTATCAACGAAATAAATTACGCGATTGATCATCAAAATTTTTTAACTGGGTATAGACAAATAATTAATAAGAAGAAAAACAAAGTTTGGTTATATGAATCATTTCAATATATTGAAAATTTAGATATTAGTGAAAAAGATATTAGAGGCATAGCAGAAAGAAGAGATCGAATTGTTCTATTTGATATGTCTCACATTGAAAAAACTTTGAGTTTTATTAATTCAATTTATGAAAATAGTATTAAAAGTGTAAAATTTTTATTGCCTTTAAGCACCAAAACTATAAAATCTCATCTTTTTTTTGAAAAAATAAATGATATTGAAAAAGTTTTAGAGAATAAAAAAGAAGTGCTACAATTTTTTATAGATATTAAGAAAAAGGATATAGAGCTTATTAAAAAGATTAAACTTTATTCTTCTAGAGGTTTTAAGATTCACACAAATGATTTAAATTCTGTCCTTTTAAACAAAGTTCATGCATATCATCATATTAATCAAAACAATGATATGGAACTTGAAACTATAATAAATTTAGCAAAAATTATTAATTCAGAAAATAAATTTTTTGTTCTTCGAAACAGTAAAAAAAACAGCAAAATATTTCATGAAGATATGATAAATTATGTTGCAGGGGAAGATTATAGGATTCTTTCAAAAAAGGAACTTCTTGAAAAGATTATAAACCAATGATTTTATTGTGATATAATTAAATGTAGGTGAAATATGTCTTGGAATGATGAAACATATCTGGTTGGAGAAAAAGTTAAGGTTGAAGGTGAAAAAACCCTAGGAGTTGTAACGAGGGTAGACTTAAAAAAAGGAGTAATTTTCGTATTGCATAAAAGAATGAGAGAACTCCCTTACCCTTTTCCTGAAGCAATAAACACTGGTATGATAAAACCTGAAGTTGAGAAAAAATAAACATGTTGATGTTTATTTTTTTGTATTATATGAGGGATTAAATGTTATTCGAAAAATATAAAATAAAACAATATATCGTAAAAAATAGAATTGTCATGGCGCCAATGTGCATGTATCAAAGCGACAATTATGGTTTTGTTAAAGAATTCCATAAAGCACATTATTACTCAAGATCATTAGGAGGCATTGGTATTGTAATTGTAGAAGCGACTTCTGTATCAGAGAATGGAAGAATTTCAGATAGAGATTTAGGAATATGGAGAGAAGAACATGTTCATGGGTTGAGCCAATTAGCCTCAAATATTAAAGAAGCCGGTGCTATTCCGTTTATTCAACTTAATCATGCTGGTAGAAAGTCTTTTTCTAAAAAAGTTATAGCTCCATCATCTATTTCAAACTATAGGAGTGATAAAGTGCTTGAAAAAATGACAACTAAAATTATTGATGAAGTAATCGATGATTTTGTAAAAGCAGCAATTAGAGCGGATAAAGCGGGTTTTGATGGAATTGAAATTCATGCTGCTCATGG
>Ga0181568_10001494_pt1 | contig 21538 bp, 33 predicted proteins | sample 101ome_20_FD_133758 | JGI IMG/M metagenome (GOLD analysis project Ga0181568, IMG submission 133758) | Coastal salt marsh microbial communities from the Groves Creek Marsh, Skidaway Island, Georgia - 101404AT metaG (megahit assembly) | ecosystem: Environmental > Aquatic > Marine > Intertidal...
CGAACACCGCAGGTGAACAGCTGTTAAAGAGCGCTGACCCACGATGTTCATTTACGTTGTCTCGGAGAGACACAGCTGGGCGAACGGAGTTCGCTATTTTCCTAAGACGTCACACTTGCGTCTAATTCATAATCCACGTTATAGTTTCTTCTTTTGGTTTCCAATGACCATCCACAACTTGTCTAGCCCAATCTGCAATGGGTCCATAAATATTACTACACACCTCTCCCATTACGTGAAAACAATCTTCGTACATCCATATCTCACCGTGTGGAATGTTTTCTTGTAGAAATCCAATTGTTTGTTCTGGTGGGCATAATTCATCCATTTCGCCAGCAACCATAAGATATGGAATATTAATTTGTTTCGCTCGCTTAACTAACTGTTTATCAATTTTATCACAGTATTTATCAAACTTATCCTCATCTTGTATGTTAGCCATCTCCATAAAAATACGTCTAAAATTTGGTTGTGCTTGCTCAAATATAATCTTAGAGCTACCAACATTAGCCATTTGACCTATACAAGCTGCTATCTTAGGGTGTCCAATACGTGCCGCAGCTTCAATAACCCATCTAGTACCAAAACTCATACCAAACATAACAATTTTCTCAGTTAAATTTAAGCTTTTGACTACCTCTGCAACAGCGTCTGACATGTTATCAACGTCTATATAATTACCTTTCATTAACTGACTAACATGCCCTGGTCCTTCCATGACTACAACTGTAAATCCTCTATTAAACCACGGATTATTATATGGAAATAATACCTCTTCTTTAAACTGATCCATGCCGGGAATGACAACAACTACAGGAGCATCCTTCTTCTGCTCCATTACAACATATGAATGATTAGGTCCTTCAACAGTACGTATAGATTTATGATTCTCTTCAAATAGTTTCCAACACACTCCCATCTGGTGGTAGTATTCTATCTTTTGTGGATGATCTTTTCCCTTAATAGTGTGTTGCGCCCTACCATAACACATTGCTGCACGATGATAAAACTCGGCTCTTGAATGTGACGATTTAGCTTGCTTTGCAAGTAGACTTAGTTTATGACCTTGTTTAGCCCAGCTCTTAGAGTAAGACCTACGACCAATTATTTTGCTATACACTTCTTGTAAATCACTATATTTGTAGCCACGTTCTAACCGTTGAGCTAAAATTCCTGGGTGGAGTGTATCCTCGTTTTCGCTTAACTTTAAGAAGTTATCAAGAACCCAATTTTGATCAGATCTGGTAGATGTCCATTTCATTTATTAATAATCCTTTATCATATAACATCAATATCTCGTCAAAGAAAAATCCACTACCATCATTGGCTTTATCATAAAAAGAGATGCTTAAGATTTTTCTATCCTTTTCTGTTGTATTCATAATTCTATGAATGTTCAGAGTATTGAACAACATTGGTACGTTCTGTCTATATGGTACCCGATGCACCTCATTTGTGTCAGGGCATATCATCTCACAATACGCATTCTCATCTTCTGGGGTCAGTAATACATTAATAGCACAAGTACGTCTTCCGTCTTTATGCCAATTAAACCAACTATTTTTATAAAACATACCAACAAAAGCATAGTCAATCTTGGTGAATAGAGTCCTTCTAAGGTACGACATATATTCATCACCAACAAATGTGCTTTGTAAACCAAACCTGTTAGGTTCAACATTACTCAAATCAGTACGTGGCAGCGTACTATAATCAAGTTTTAAATCGGGTAACTCAGCCCACATTTTGTTCATATTTACTTTTCCTTTTCTCATTCATATAAAGTATCGCCCATTTTTCGTGTTTTTCCCAGTAATTTTTATAAAAGTTATTGTTTGATACCTGGGTAGGGTATTTTTTCATGTTAGATATATTCCGTCCTGTTTCTTCTATTAAATCTAATTGTGGTAATTTGTAAACATTTTTTATAGTTGCTTCATAATCTAAATTTGCAGCAGAGATAAATAGTTCTCTATTTAGGTAAGGAGAAATAAATTTTTTACCAGTGACAGACTCTAACAATAAATAATCTCTGGGTTGTTGTGATCTTTTAACTGCTCTCGCACGCCACCCCCCATAATTCTCTAACGCTAAATTTTCTTCTTCATTACACTCATAAGTAATATATTTTCCATACTTATGATTAGGTATATCAAAATTTTTGTAAAATCCATAAAGACCCCATTTTGATTGTCCTAAAATCACCTCTGCGTCAAAACCTGTTAAAACAGTAGAATATTTTTTAAATCTTGAATCTGATAAAACATCACATAAAAAAGAATCCATCTTTACACCAAAAGAACTAAAAGGAGGATTATATGATAATCTATTCTTTAATTTTACATTTGAATAATCATAAAAAATTACCTCGTAACCACATACTTCAGAGTCAACTGAACGGATTATAGCTTCAACCGTCTTAAACTCATTATCTTTCTTTTTATACAAGTATAAAGCTGTAAAAGGTATTTTGTTATCCACTAACAAACAAAACAGTAAATAACTATCTACACCCCCAGAGAATAAAAATAAAGGATTATCAAGCTGTTTTAATTGATTTACTAAAACTTTTTTTAATAATATTTTCCAACTATCATAACCAATAGGATCTATTACTGGTATTTCAGGAATTGGGTTTACACAACTAACTCCTTCAATAATAGACGAATGTGTGTCTATAGGTGCTATATTTAAGATAGAATTAGGCATCGGATAGTTAATACTAGACACCCATTCTATGTAAGTCTTAGACAAAGGACAATGGTACTTAGCAAAATCCATAAGACAACTACTATAAAAATCGTGTTCCTCTGAGTAAAATAAAGGACGACTATTAAAATAATCGTCTTTCATCTTCCAATATCTTTTACATTTTGTCTGCTAATAACTTGATATGCTCCTTTGTTATACGCAGGAGCAATAGTAAATTCTCGTTCTGTTTCTCCATGCCGCAAACAAGTTTCATAACCTAAAGCAGCTCTTTTTTTACTAAACTCTTCTCCACAAACTCTACAATAGTTAGTAGTGTAGTAGGTAGTCAGGTCGTTTGTATTCTTCTGCTTTTTCGACGCAGTATACTTCTCCGTCTTTATCAAATCTAAATGTATCACAGTCTAATTCTTCCATCTGTTTTATTAGTTTATCTTCACAAATCTTTTTGTCTTTAATTAGGTTTGAAACTTTACAGTCTTTACCTGTTACTTCGTCCAAACCGTGGTCCACTATACCTTTATCTGTTGCTGTTCTGGCGACAAAATCCGCACCACCAAGGGTAGTAAAGAGTGCATCCACAAAAGGAAAAGCTCCTCCTGCACACCCAGAAACTGAAAAACAAATAATAGATATTCCAATAATCTTTTTCATAGTTAATTATAACATTTTCTTGATGAGCTGTAAACACAAAAAAAGCCACAAACCCCGCCAAAGGTATGTAGCTTTTTATAAAAATCACTTGTGTAACTAGCCCGCTTCCCCGCTAGTAACCGTAGTAGCCTCTCCCTGTACAATATGGGTGGGTTCACCAATAATGTCAGCTGGTCTGTACCGACCGATACTACTTCCGCGATTGTCAGTGAATTAACAATCTTATCCTCGGATATCGAAATGTCGACCATTTCTAGACGTGAGGTTACTAGCCTCTTTGAATCTCGGACTGTCTTGCCCTCATAAGGTTGTTGGTTTACATCGCCCCTTCACTGTTGGAGAACCTCTTGACATGGAGCCTCTGCATGGTGTAGGTTTTTTGCCTTCTTCTACACTAGAAGTGCTTTAACGCAGCTAGGCGGGTTTGTAATGCCTTTTCCTGCTCTCCGACTCTTTGATGCCCACTCATCGGATAGTTGTGGGGGCTTATTTATGTTTCGCCAGCCTAGCGAGGTTCGGTTTACATTTTATCCGCTATGCCTTCTCATACCTTAGAAGGAAAGGCTCGAAAAGTAAAGTCTTCCGAGAACCTGAGAAATGTGGCGCTAGTTAAGCTTGTCCCTCATTTCTCACTGTATAACTTATTATATAAAATTTTTGACCACTAAGCAAGAAAAAAATAAATTCCACTTTATGGTGGTAGGGGTTGTTTTGCAACATCTCCCCTACCATCCCCTCTTGGCCATTTCTGGACATTCCCATTCATGGACTCTGAGAGGGCATGATTTACATTCCCACTAGTAAATCTATTCCCGATGCGTATGATAGCACCGCCCCCAAAGGGTTGATAGTCTCACGTCTTACTATCTCGACTGACCTTGCGACTCTCCTATAATCATAGTTGTCTCTTTTAATGGTTATCGTCAGGTCTTTGATAACTCTCAACAACATTACCATGCAGTGATAGGTAGCAGTATCCAGTTGGTTGTGGGTAGAATAGGGTGAGACGCATTCCGTGTCTCCGTTGGATCATTAACCCTTTTTGCTCTTAACACTTGAAAGTGTGGGAGGATGATCCCTATTCTTCTGAATCTAGGCGTATAGCCCCCAAACCCGCTATACACAGTGGTTCTACTTTCTACTATATCCCTTGCGGTTTACCAGCTAGAACCTTACCTTGCTACTCGAATTAAAGCATCATTATCTCTTCTTTAATTCTGATCTACAGGATAACTTGATGATTGATCTGTAGCAATTTATAATTGCGGTGCTTGACTGACTACAAGCCTTGGCGGAACTGTGTGTCTCTTCCCGATTTCTTTATATATCTTACATGATTTTTAACCATCAGGCAAGAAAAAAGTTAAATTCGTTTGTCCTTGTCTATCCAGAGAGAGGAGCGAGGAGATCAATTATTTGCATAAGATCGTCGACTCAGCTCTACTCTCATCTGGCACCGCGCACGTTTTGCGGCGGACCCTCTGCATTGAACGACTCGTGTGGAGTAAGGCGTGGACAAAACCTTGCTCCGAGTAGCAGAGTGATATCGGCACGAATGTGCCGTATAAACTCTTGTCCTGTGTATGGCCCCGTCACCCGCCTACACCGTGATTGAACTCCACCTCGGCTCTCTTGCCTAAACTTTATCAATCTTTCCTTGCATTTTTTAAGGAGGTCGCTTTCCTCATCTTGTATATTCATTATAACTCAATTTTAACCTTTTAGCAAGCTTAAAGTTAAGTTGAGAGGTTTACCGTGACCTCTCGCGTGTTTATTAGGTAACAACCCCCGTCGCGGATTACTCCGATATACGACGACTGAAAACTAGGTCAATCGCGAAAGATAATCTCTCCATCGACTCTCCTATATAATATATCGGAGCGTTCACTTTATATTTCTATTATAGCTAAAAATTGACGTTTTAGCAAGAATAAAGTGGGTTGTTTAGGAAGGATTATGCCTAACTTTGTGAATTAGGTCCCTGGGTAAACCAACCTGCCGTCTAACGCGGTGATACCGGCCCAGCGTCTACAATCTAATTAAAGACTCTAGAAATTTCTTATTCTCTATATTACCAAAAAGTATAGGTTCTTGGCAAGAGAAAAGTGAATGTTTTTACTGTGAAGAACTATTCAAACTGCAAGAAGTTATATCTGGGTGTCAACTTCCAAAACCCCACCTTTGAGTTATGGTGGTATCTAGTCCACCTACTAACCAATACTTTCGGTGCGATGGCACCATAGTCAAAGGGTTTCCCTTTCGGTTATCGTCAAGCTTTGTTGCTCAACGTGTAAATATATATTACAGAAAAATTATCCATTAGGCAAGTCAAAAATTTATTTGACGAAAGAATTAGTCGGCATAAAATGATTGTATTCTATGTCGTCGCCTTCAAGCCAAAAAGCATAACCGTCAGTCTCTTCTAAGTTTTCTTTCCAAAACTTGACAATTTTACAATGCTTGTGTTCTGACTTATCTTTTTGTCGCCAGAACCCTGGACAATCACATGAGTATGTATTACCACGTTTAGATACTGTGAACATAGAGTCAGCGTCTTTATAGTCACTAAACTTAGAAATATCCCAAGCATCTTTTTTGCGTGTTTTACGCACTACATATGTATCAGACATCAGTGTACTGATGTATCTGTATATATTGTTAGTTCAGCAGAACTATCATCAAAGATAGTAACTTCTACTGTGCCGTCTGCAATTTCAGTACGGCCTTCATCGTATAGCCATTGAACGAGAGCGTTTCTTACTTCGTCCTCGGTCATTGTATGTTTTTCTTCCATAAATTAATTCCTCTGTTTTAATTCTATACGAATTTTCTACTTCCTGTCTGGAAGATGAAGGCACTTGATACATAGTATAATCAACTACATCGTAGCCTTTTTTACCAGCATCAAGTGCCTTTTGAATAGTATTATCTATTTTCATGTTTAGTCTGTTTAACTCCGTCACTTCCATGTAAAAATAAAAGTTTTAAGAAGGTAATGTAGTCCCGCAAACGCATCTTACGAATATTTTCACCATCCCATATATATTTAGGCCAGTGTATTCTTTTTTTCATATCCATACGTCGCTTTGCATAAGGACGAAGACTTATAGTTCTCATAGACATAATTCCTCGTATGTTTCCTTCATGATTTTTATATAATACCAGAAAATTAAACAACTGGCAAGATTTAATCAGATTTGTAGCCATACAAAGGTAAAACATACTCATCTGGAATTGGTGGGTTGATATTGTTTATTAATTTGTTTCTTATTCTTACACCAACTTCCTGATCCCAGGTGCCAAAAGCAAATATTCTTTTTCCTGCTGGTGGATTAGCTAACTCTCCATCAGAAGAATCAAGTTGAAAAAATACACAATCTTTTTCTGCTTGATCAAGTAGTTTTTTACTTATATTTACTTCTTGGGTATAGGGAGCAAATATAGCGAATAGGTAATATTTTCTATATTCTTTCTCTTGATATTCCCAAGAGCCATCCCTATACAGATTCACAATGCTTTGCATGAGAGTAGGATTCATAAATCTATCCATATCTCCCATACGCAAATGTGCCTCAATCATGTTATCGTTAATAGTTTCATAACACGAACAACCAGTATAACCAGACAGGTTAGCTTCTGTCCAATTTACAATGTTGTCAATTTGAGCACTGCCCGCCTCATGAGTAACTGTTTCCCAAAAGTCAAACATCCCATCACGTAAAACATGGCCTTTAAATATTTCCATATATAACACACGACCGTCTTTCACAACACAATCATATGACAAATGCTCTCCCTTAAAATAATTCATCCAAAAAAGTTCTGGTAGTAAACACTTCTCCAAATCTTTTTCATTATCTACTTTCCTACTCCCGTAACCTCCGCCCATTAAATTTACAATAGGTTTCACTATTACAGGGTATTCCGTAGGGTAAACTCCATAAGGCCCACAAGGAATATCATTTACATCAGCTAATAATAATTTATCATAAACCCAACGATGCTCATAAAAATATTCCCACGCAGCGTCATCTGTCGTGGGAATAATAACATCATCAATGTTTAGGTTCTTATAGGCTTCAAATTTAGTGAAGTCATAGTTTAGGGCGGGCATATTAATCTAGTAGTTTATAAGGGTGTTGTCCTAAAAGGTTAAGAATTTTAGTTTTTTGTGCGTCTGTCATAGACCCATTATGGTCTACAATTTTATTCATTTTGTAACAAAGTGTCACATAATCAAGGAACTTCTTAAACACGGTCAGGCTTCCCAGCTTACAAAGCCTATTTTTACATCATTAAAAGTGCCATCATTGTTTAAGTATCCCAATCTTTTTAATTCTGAATTAGCCCTGCGTTGTCCAGCTACTGCGAGGCACTGTCCAACTTTAATAAAAAAACTAGCAATATGATCACACACGTCACAGGTAAAGTGCCCGATTTGAGTCATAGTTGTCATTAGTTAAATCTCCTTTCAAAAATAATAACCAAACCTTTTCAGCATTTGATTATGTAATTATTATATATTAAAAACTGAGGGAATGCAACCTTTAATCTTTTTGCACTGCAACAAAACTCCGTTAACTCATAACAGTTATGCAATTTTTGCATACCTAGTCATCAAATAGTTTTCTGGTAACACGACTAGCGAAAAGTCCAATAGGTAAAATAAACACTACGAACAAAAAAATCGCGAAAACGCTACTTAACAACAGTTCCATTATATTGCTCCTTTTATTTTATCTACAATAAAATTCATTTCCTTATAATCCATATGGTTGTAAAATGGTAACGCTAAGGCTTTCTTGGAAACTTTGTTTGTAACAAATAAATCCTCATCATCATAATATTTTCTATATGCTGTCATACGGTGAACAGGGAGTTTCCAATAAGGTAATGCCTCTACTTCGTTTTCTTTCAATACTTTTTGAATTAAATTTCTTTCGTTCATAAATATAGGCATTATATTAGAAACTGGATTAGAATATTTAGGAATAGTTAAAGTAGTAATATTTTTACTTCTCAATAAACTAATATATTCAGAGAACAATACTCTTTTATAATCAAACACTGTCTCTATAGTATCTAACATATTTAATCCTATCAAAGCTTGAACTTCGTTCATTTTACAATTGAGTCCAACTTCTGTGCAATCAGGCCTACTAATAGGATTAATTCCAAAATTCCTAAGTCTTTTTATTTTTTCAATTAAATGTTCATCATTAGAAGTTACCATTCCTCCCTCTAAAGTAGGAAAAGCTTTTGTAGTGTGAAAACTAAAAGAATGCATTAAACAGTTGTTGCCCACTAGTCTATTGTTTAATTTTGTTCCAAAAGATTGAGCAGAATCTATGACTACTGGAATGTTGTAGTCTTTACTTATTTTATTTAATTCTTTATATTCACAAGGTAAACCATACAAGTCAACTCCTAGTATAGCCCCAATTTGTCCAAAACCGTCTTCTTCTAATAACTCTTTACATTTATTAACATTAATTAGAGGATAAGTAGTAGACTTAACATCGCAAAAAATAGGTTTATTACCGGACCAAATGATAGCAGCAACGGTTCCTACAAAAGTATAACTAGGAACTATGATATACTTATCTTTAATTCCTAAAGCGGCAAGCATTAGTAATACCGCGGATTGTCCATGATCTACTAATGCTACATTAGTGTTAAGTAACTTTTCTAGTTCTTTTTCAAATAATTGATGATACACACCATTATTTGACCAAGGTCCAGTTTCTAATAATCGTTTTAATTCTCCCATAAATTTATCATTTACAGGATATTTACATTTTATAAAAGGTAATTTCATACTCTTATGTCTTCAATAAATTGATTCAGTTGTTTTTCGGAAAGACAATAAATATTTTTTATTTTTGCCCCGTTAAAAGTTTTATATAAATGCTCTGCAACAATCGGAGCGTTAAAGTTAAGATATGCGTGACATTCCGCTACAGAATTAAAATAAGGTTCCATAAATACATAAGTATCTTCATAGTCAGAAATAGGAGTTGCCATAAAAGCCACGATTAAAATTTTAAGCATTTTTAAACCATCCATGAGCAAAGGGTAAATCTTTGGCGGTAAACCAATCCCATAACTCTACTACATCTTCTGATAATTTATGTTTAGGAGTCCACCCTGTATCATAATATATTTTTTCTGACCATACAGGATATTTCGCATCATTATGCAATCTATCGCGAATATAATTTACTGCATCATTGCAATTTACATCAGCAATTCTGGCAAACATATGAGCAACATCAATTACTCTATAAGAATCATCTATACCAATATTATACGTCTCACCTTCTCTACCTTTATCAACTAATAGCCCAATTGCTTGGCACAAATCTTTAACAGATAAATAGTCTCTTTCAGCTAAACCATAACCATGAATAGGTATAGGCAATCCTTTTTGTAAGTGGTAACAACAAGTCGGAATTAGTTTCTCGCAATGTTGTGCAATTCCATATACATTATTAGGTCTAACTGTAATTATAGGTAATTTAAAAGACTTAATATAACTGTTAACCATCATTTCAGCAGCAGCTTTTGATGCTGAATATGGATTAGTAGGATTTAATGCATCTCTCTCACTAAATATAGTTCCGTCCGTACTGCCTCCGTAAACTTCATCAGTACTAAAATGAATAATCTTTTTCACTTTATATTCTTTACAAGCATGAAGTAAAACTTGGGTTCCTTCTACGTTTGATTTTACAAACCTAGTGGGATCGTAAAAAGAATTATCCACATGGCTTTCTGCAGCGGTATGTATTACTAAATCTACACCTTCCATAAACTTATCATATATGGCGTAATTACAAATGTCTGCTAAAACAAAACGTACATTAGGCTTTTCTAATGCTTCTGAAATGTTTTCATAACTAGAAGCATAACCCATATTATCAAGTATAATTATTTCGTTATCTTCATACGATCCCCACCTAGTAGAAAAAAAATCTACTAGGTGTGACCCAATAAATCCAGCGCCTCCTGTAATTAAGACTCGCATACAGCTTTCCAGTCTACACAGGGCGATAAGTAATTTTCCATACAATGAGTGGCTCTACCAGGCATACAACTTAATACAGCTCTATTCCTTTCAGCAAGTTTCATCCACTTATTATGATCTCCTAGTCTGTCATGGTGAATATCATAATCTTCTTTCAAAGTAATAGCAGGAGCAGCCCATGTGCCACAAGTGCTAGGAATAGTTCTCCAATGGGCATTAGGACTTACAATAATTTGAGATTGAAGTCCTTCATATCTTTGTGTATATTTATCAGCATGATCATACAAAGATATGTAATGAGGTCCATTATGAGTTTGATAAAATCCAATAATAGTTTCTGCCCAATGTGAAAGATGTAAATAATCATCTTCTACAATGTAAACTATCTTATCAGAACCTAAATTGTCTGACTCAATAATTTCATACAAAAGTTGACCAGCGGCTTTTTCATTATCAGGGGGTTCTTCTCTTTTTACTATTTCTTCTCCAGCCTCATTTCTATCAGTATATGTCACTTGATTATTTTCATAATCTTTTAATAGAGATTCTAATCTTTCATCTGAATTAATTAATTCTACTCTATAATTTACATCTGGAGCTTTTTCTATCGCTGGTTTATCTACAATAACATTTAAATCCACTAAATCTGGGTTCATAGTGTTTATCAAGTTGTTAAAACAAGATTCATAAGAAAACCATGCAGGGCGACTTACTCCGCTAATAGGATCTAACACTTTTGATTTATCAAGTGTTCTAAAATATACTTGAATTGGTTTGTCATTCATTATTTAATTCCTTTTCTGTCATGGGTCTATAAATATAAGGATTGACAAAATCTTCTTCTATAAACCTTTCGTCTAATAGATCATTATATCTAAATTGTAAAGTCCATCTTATTCCTGAGTCTGTCCACAGCTTGCCAGAACGATGAACTAAATGTGAATTGAATATCAAAGCATCTCCTGGACTCATGCCTTCAAGTCTAGTAAAGTCTTCGTCTTTAAACATTCTGTCAGGAATTACTCCAAAACCAAATTCATCTATATCATCCGCAAGATTACCTTTTAAATGACTAGAGGGAACGATTTGTAAAGGCCCCAACTCTTGTGGTATTTCTGCTAAAGGTAACCAAACAACAACTGCATTTGAAGAACCTCTCATAGAAATACTATCTTGATGAGCAGATAAAGTATGATATCCTTCATTACTGGATAAAGAGATTGAATTGAACATGGTAACAGGCCTTGTGCAAATATTAGGAAATTTTAATCCGCAAACATTTATCAAAACATTCATTAACTTTTCATCACAAGCTAGCCTCCAAGCGTCTACTAAATGTTGTGCTTGCTTACCACAATTCTTAAAAACTTTTCTATGGTTAACAAAAAGATTGTGCATAGCAGAATTTAAATCTTTAGTATCAATTCCTTTTCGTTGTGCTTGAATCATAAAAATACTTTGAATCTCTGATAAAATATTATTTATCTGATTAACATCAAAAACATTTTTTAATGTTATATATCCATTTTCTTCAAACCCTTGTTTAAGGGCGTGGTTATTTAAACTATTTATAATTCCCATGTTGCATATCCTATCCCTGTTTGACCAAACCCATTACCATTATAAAACATATACAAAGTTTTATTATACTCTATCACACAAGGATAGCAACACATTATACCATCCCAATCATTTGTATTACCTGTCGCATACAGACAATTTTCTGTGCTCATCGTATCTTGTTCCCAATTAATTAGATCAAAACTCTCTGTATATCGTATTCTGTAAGCATACTCAGGGTTGTCTCTATATTCTCTATTATTTCTTATGGAATACCATCCTTGATAAATTCCTCTCATAGGGTTATACCAAACAGTCATCTGTGAGGCGCCTCCCTGACTTGACTGAATATCGACTACAGTATCTCCAGTTTTCATCCAATTAGTGCCATCTTGAGATTCTGCTCTTTTTAAGTTATATCTAGGCTCAATACGTCCATCAATTTTTACCCACTCAAAACAAGACAAATAAATACCAGTCCACCTAGTTTTTGAGTGATTTACGACAGGGTAGAAAGTTCCAGAATATCCATCATCTATCCTATCTGGACTTAAAATAGGTCCAAATTTATACCAATTATTACCCTCCATAGAAGATACTGACATACAAGTTGTATTAAAATAAGGTACGTCTAGTCTTTGTGACCAACCTATATAATATAAATATTTAGCGGTATTACTAGTAATTATAGAAGTAGCCATAGCTCCTGCTTGATCTACAGAGCCTAATGGCCCAGGGGATAATACAGGAGCTTCGCTATTTCTAAGTATATTTTCTGGATTTCCTGCTTCAACATCAATATAAGAAGTGTAACTATGATTATTGCTATCTCTATGAGAAAAATATATTCTCCAGAACCCATCATTATCAATATCTACAACAGGGCATTGCGCCCTGCCGTCAATTCCATCAAAAAATTTACCTTGTCTTTGCCACATTAGTAAGTTTCTTCTAAAACAACTCCATGCTCTGTTAAATACTTATTCCATCTAAAGAAAGAAGGTCCATGATCTTCTTTGTCTAGTGGGTCTGGATATAACCATTGATACATATGAACTAGTTCATGCACTAACACATTCTTAAATAAATTATAGTTGGGGTAAGTTTTCCCCATCTCAATCCAAACATCTCCGTCATGTCCCTCACAAAAGTTACCCCATTCAGGTATGTCCACTAAAATAAAACTAATATGTTTTCTTGGAATTTCAAAAAACATTTTATTAAAATAATTAGCAGTTTTGTAACATGTGTTTAAATTAGTTTTTATCATAGTCCTACTTTACTCCAGTCTTTTTCATTAAGGATTTAGCTCCAAAGAATCTTTAAACTCTCTTGCAGGCGCACCTAGTTGTCCTCTCCATTGAGTTGTGTCTTTTGTTACCAAAGCTCCCGCTGCTACAAAAGTACCCTCTCCTATTGTGAGTCCATCTCTAATAGTAGAATTTACTCCAAACCAGCTAAAAGCTCCAACATCACAATGTCCACTAAGAACCACATGACTAGTAAAGAAAACATGATCACGAATAATACCGTGATGTCCTATATGATTTCCTGCCCACATCACTACGTTATTTCCTATCTTAGTAAAAGGTTGTAAGGTGTTATCTTCTTGGATAAAACAATTTTCCCCTATTTCATTTCCACAAACTGTTGCATGAGGACTTACATAAGAAATATAGTGATATCCTTTTGCTTTTCCTTCCCAATACAATCTTTCTCTAAGTTTATTCATTTCTCTACCTGTCATAGGAATAAATAACATATTCTCTCTCGGGGTATAAGCATTTTCTACTTCCTCCCAAGGAACTACAGGTTTTCCACAAAAAAGAGCATTAGTAGGTATCTCACTATAATTAACAGTGAAAGCCACTACTTCATGCTCTGTATCTCTATTTATATAATAATCTGCCAATTGGGCAGTATCTTTTGTCCCAAATATTACTACTTTTGCCATTAATTTAACTTTCTTTTACAATAATCTCTTACACTCTTCCAATACTGTTTAAACCACGGGTCTTGCGCTCTTTGTCTAGCTTGTTCCGCAGCTTGTGCACGTTTCCAGTGCAAAGGAGCTTCTTTTGGGTAAGGATGATAAACTCCTATAAAATCATCATCATCTCTTTTCATTTTCAACAATCGCCTCCGCAATTTTTCTAGCTAAATCTAAATGAATAACTCTATTAGGATGATATCTATCACTACCTGCACGATATAATTCTGGCTTAGAAGCTAGATATGTTTTCTGTTCATAAAAATTATCCAAAGCTTTTAATAAAGATTCTTGATATTTGGAATATTTTTTATATTTATCCCAAACATCTTCGTCCCCAAACCACTCTGACGCTTCAAAGCCAGAATCATACTCTTCCATAATGGAGGGTATAGTTAAGACAGTATTTAATTTTAAACCATCTTCATTTATTTTATTTAGTCCACCTATTAAAAGTAATTTATCTTGTATTACAGATAATTTTTTATAAACATAATTTGAATAGTTTGTCCAGTGTTGAAAAACATTTGTTTCTTTTAGGTTTTTCAATTCTGTATCTGATACATCTTTTATCGCTCTTGAAGAGCAAGACTTTACAAAGACAACATAATCAAAAACATGATGAAGTCGTCTAACTAGCTCTAAACTTAATTCATCTCCCCAACCAGGGTTTGACGCCCAACAAGCAGCAATTACATGATTCTGTTCTAAATATTTTGCGATAGAGTGTTGAGATACCCAATTTAATCCTTTATCAATATCCCATTCTCCAGCAGACCAAGAATCTCCAGTAACTAATACAAAGGGACCTTCATAATTTCGTCTAATAATTTCTATATTATTTTTAAGATGAAATAAATCTTCACCTAAAAATCTTTGCTCATGATTATAGGTTTCGTACCTAAGATAAATCATTACCAGTTGCCGTGATGTACCACTGCAGTAAATATTACTGTAATAATAAATATTCCCAATACTAAACCAACAGTGTTATCAGGCATTATTTTTCTCATCGTGATTATACAAAGCTATTATAGCATAATGAATTATTTTAAGCAAGTCTTTTCTTGCATCATCTGCTGTTCCCTTTTTACCATATCGTTGTGCATATTTTAATACATTTCCAATACAAAAACCAGCACCATGCCCGCCATCTAATATAAACTCTGTAGCCTGAAATTTGTCCCTAGAATAGTGACTATCATAAGTAGAGTCTATATAATTTTGTATTTCATCTAAAATATCTGCTTCATTGTATTTGTAATCAGTAATTTTAGCCTCGTGCGTAACGGTTTCTTGATGAAAAATAGGTTTTCCCCATAAATCTGCGGGAACATCTTCCCTACAAGGGTATACATCATTTATTTTTCCTTCCAATGCTTCTTTTGCTTTTTCATATTCTTTTCCATACATTCTCATCTTCCTTCTATTAACTCATATTGATTTAATAATTTAGAGGTTTCATCCCAACCTCTTCTCATTAAAATATCAATAATTGATAAATTATTTTCTTCGTCTAATCTTTTAATAAATCTTAAATTTATATCCCCAAAAGACTCTTGATTATATATTTCCATACCACCAATAGCATTTACATAAGTAGTTGCTCCAACTTGTTTGCAAATATTTATTAGACGATCTTGTCCTTTTAACCCCTCTTTTAAGTAATGTAAAGACCACTTAGTTTCTGTTTTAATACCAAGTAAGTCTCCTAAATGGGTCAACGCAACCATTGCAAAAGATGCAACACAATCAGAACCTCTTCTATGAAATAAGATTTCTATTTCTGGATAAACATCATCAAAATGTTTAGAATTACTGTAAGCGTGTCGAATCTTTTTCAACATCTTTTTAGGCCAAATATCGTCCCAATAAATGTAATGTTGATTAATATGCCTATTCTGACTTACATTTTTGACTGGAAAAGTAATGTAACTAGGTGTATCATTAACCATAATTTTGTTACGATTAATCCACCCTCTTTTGATATAGTTTACATCTTCTAAAGATATAAATAAATCTACTGCATTATACAACTGAAAATACCCCATGTATGGGAATACATAGGGTTGCATAATTGCTATTTTCACTTTTTCTTCTTTCTAGAAATTCTCTTTTTTCTAATGCGAACTTTAGCAGGTACCTCACAAGCTAAATCATCAGCTACTTTATACATCATAACTGCTGTTCTCTCTGTGCCAAAAACATCTTTGTATAGAGGTACAAGAGTTCCTAGTAACGCAGAAGCTACCGCTAAAGAAGAATTATCATTAGTTGCATACTCTTTAACAATAGGTGTTAGTTCTGATTGAACCTCTTGAATAATCTTGAGGGCTTCAACATTGTTTTTGTTTGCCATATTGAATTTAATCCTTTATTTTTAAACTTTACTACATCTTCAAATAGTATATCATGCACATATCCGTCCACATAACTTCTAACTTGTGGTCCTGTGTCACTAACCGACACTACTTTTCCGATTTCTTTTAAATCGTCTATACTTACAGACGGAACATAAAATACTACTTCTTTGTTAAGCCAAAGAAGGTTCTTTAGGGGGTTCTGCATTATACATCTCCATTATCCACGACATCTCGTCAAATTTATCTGCATACAAAGATGCTGAATCAAAAGAATAAAACGGTCCATATGCAGAAAAACCATCTGACATATTTCCTACAAGTACTACATAAGATTCAGCACCTCCTGTGTTTTTTACTTTCCAATTAGGAAAAGTAACTACAGTGGGCGACCCGATAGGGTTTATTGTAATTTCTTTTGTCATAATTATTATTATACGAAAAATCTAACGATTTGGCAACAAAACTTTTGCAATTTCTTCTACTGTTCTTATGGTTTTTGGTAACTCGTTTGCTTTCTTTCCTATGAACACATGACCTTTGGTAATATCTTTTACTCCAGACTCAAGGTCATATATTTTATTAGGACTATGTATTCTTTCTTCTATACCAGTCCAATGGGTAGTAACAAAATACTTTGAATTATTTAGCATGGAGAGTTTAGTCTGTTCATCTAAACAAGACTCCTTGCTTACAGCAAAAGGGGTGCCTATTTCTACAGCACACGCTCCAATCTCAAAACATTTTTCTACATCTTCTCTAGTATATAACCCTCCAGTACAAATAAAGTCCACATCTGAATATCTTTCTTTAAATATTTTTGCCATTTGTATTGTTGTTAATTTATTATTAAATTTACCTGCACTTTCATGTCCTTTAAGGGTATAATAGTCTGGTAATAAAGTTTTATCAACGAAGTCAATATCACTAATACGATAAATTATTTCTCCACCATAATTTCTAACGAAAGACATTGTTTTGGCTACTACATCAGAATTTTCACGGTCTAATAAAACTACATATCTAGGTTTATATATTCTAAGTAAAGATATAATAGAACTCTCAATAGTTCCTATAGCAAAAACAAAATTATGGTGCTTTCTCTCTTTGATAAATTTTTTTATTTCATCTCTTATCCAAGAAGAAGATTTACCAGGACAAGAAATGCTGCCTACTATTCCTGCTTTGTCAGCAGCGATAGCTAGAGCAGCATCACTTACTTGAGTCATAGGTGCACATATTATGTTTTTATACAACATTACATGCAAACATCATCCCAGTTTGCTTGTTTAGTGCGACGATAGTTATTAGCGGCACTTGCCTTGTTAGTTATGAATTTTCTGAGAAAAAAACTTTTAATCTTCTTCATCAGCATCATCATAATCCTCTTCGTAGTCTACAACATCTTCATTGTAATTATCCATAACCTCTTCGTCTGCAAGATAATCTAAAAGTTTTTGTACTCTATCTGCAAGAGCTGCTGAATCGCCTTCATTAAATCTAATCTGGGCCTCAAAATGATCAGCGTCATCATAGTTGCCTCGCTCTACGCTAATATTCCAGTTTATTTTACTCATATTATTTTCCTTTCAAAGTTTTCTTTTTAATATAACATAAAAAAAGAGAGCTAGCAAGAATTAACTTGTAACTAGCTCTCTATTCCTGTCTTTATTTGTTAAATCAGAAAGACATTCTTGTTTTTAAGCCAATAATTTTATTCTTTTCTTCAAAATCATTGTCAAGATTTAGCTCTCCATAAGGCGAGATCGTGATCTTATCTTCAATCTTCCAGTCATACTTCAAACCAAACTGAAGGTTATTCATTTCTTTGTCATCCCAAGACCAGTTGGGAAGAGCAGAAACAGTAAAGTTGTTGAACCCTAGTTCTGCCCCAAATTCGGTTTCAGTTGTTTCTAACTTTGTATTATATTCAGTATCAGAAACAATTGCAAAGTCAAGATTAGGCATGTTATCTTTCTTAACTTCTGTTGCGTGAGCAGCTGTTGTAAGTAGTAAAGCTAGACTCCCTGCTAAGATTGTTTTAGTCATTTTTTATTCTCCCTTGCCTCATAAAGAGCCATGCGTTGTTCAACTTCGTTGAATACTCTAAATGTAGGCGCAAAAAGGCCCACTGATTAAAGTGGGCGTTGTGTCTCTCCGAGACAATGTTAAATACGCAGTGTCCAATGTGTTCCGATGTTTCATAGCTATTCACACTCCGTGTTAACGTTGTTCACAAGCTATGCACTTATATTAGCATAAATTTCATGATTTTGCAAATCTAAAATTTTTAGATTTCGTCGGTGCAACGTCTAAGGAATTGAATCTACAGTTTCTTGAGTAAGAGAAGTTGTTAGTGAGTTTGCAGTTTTTCGTACATTAATTGCTGAAATAACATCTGCATTATCTGATCTATAAGTCGCTAAAGCATCTTCATCAGCAAAGTATAGAACAGTAGTATAACCTAATTCTGTGTTAGATTCTAACACTCTTTTACTAACAGCAGAATCATTAAATGTTTGGCCCCAAGATTTCGTTAACTTGTATGGGTAATTACTGCCATCAGTATGCGTGAGGGTGAGCTTGATAGGCATTTATTTTCTCCTTAAAATAGCAGGAGAGGGCATTACGCCCTCCCCCTTGTTTCTCTTAATATTAACTGTTATCATCTGACAATCGTTTACAACTGCGCATCGAGTAGGATTGCCCGATCATAGTTTTTAAGCATGAGAAACTGCTTGTGGGTTTATACCCAATATAATAGCGAAGCGACATTTTGTTCGGGGTGGGCTGTGACTCTGACGATTTCTTGCAACTCGTATTGTCACAGTATCGAGTTACTAACACCGCTTCCACTGTATAAGTAATGATATCACAAAACTTACTATAGGGCAAGTAAAAAATTAGTGATTTGCGATGTAGCTAATTAATCGCTCTGCCCACCAAGCATGTCCATCTTCTCCATAATGATTGGTCAAACTCCACTCGGGGTAATCAAACCCTGCTGCTTGTACTTGTCTTGCATAAGAATCTTCGTGTGCATGAACATTTCCTACCCAACGTCGAGTATCAATTTGTTGACGTAAGTTGTGATATATATTATCTACATGCAAAGTGCTAGTTGCGTTGTAAAATAAATAAGGAACTTGGAGGGCTTTAAGATAATTTTGTAAAGAAATCAAATGCACAAAATAGTCTATCCAGAATTGTCTTTCAGTTGTCAGCGCATAGTACATTCTATAATAATTGAATAAATTTATATCAATATTACCCTGCTTCATACGTTTTTTAAAAGAGTCGTTGTTTCCAGGGGCTATATGAAACCAATACTCGTCATCAGTATCTTTTGTTACTTCTTTTGGGATGTTAGTATTAACTTTGTGCCCTACTCTAATTTCTGATCTATGAGGTCCGGGCCATCCTATAATTACAAAACTATCTTTTAATCTCTGAGGATAGTTTCCAAAATATAACATTGTAGTTCTTACAATTCGTTTAGAAGATCCCCCAGAAACTGCAAGATTTATTGATTCTTTGTCTAGGTGTTTTGCCATTACAGCGGGCCACGCTTTTTCATAGCAAGTGTTTTGTCCTGCAAATTCCATCTCTGCTCCTGCAGTATGAGAGCAACCATTAGCAAAAATATACTTTTTTGATTTTAAAATTTTATTGAGTTCCACCATTCTTCATACTCTGGATATGCATCCACAAAATTTGTTTTTCTATATTTGTCTAACAAAACATTATATTGTTTAAACCCTGAGTTCAAGTGAGAACCTAACTGTTTTTTATACATGGGTTCAATAACCGATTGCCAAGCAACATCTTGTAAATGTTGTGTATCACTATTTGTAAAAAATTTTTCGTAATGTTTTTTAATTTTATCTTTCTCTGCAATAGGTAAAGATTGAATACTTACATGATCTTTACCTGCAATAGGATTAATCTCTAAATACTTATCCACTTTATCACAAAAATGAATTAATCTAGGAATGGTATATACTGAGTAAATAGATGCAACGCAATTAACATTGTAAATCCAATCAATAGAATCTTTAAAATTTTGCAAACTCTTTTTCCAATTCATACCTGTCCTGTGATATTCCATTTGTTTTCCAAAACCATCCCAACTTACTGTTAGAGTCACTTTATGTCCTTTAAATTCATCTAACCAATAGTGGTTTTTATAATTTAATGTTGATAAATTAGTATTAAATGCAATGTTAGTGTCATTGATGTTATGTTTTTTTGCTAATTCAAAAAAACGCAAAGTGGTGGCAGAAGCCAAAGGCTCTCCACCACTTATCCAAATTTGTTTTACTTGTTTTAATATTGAAAATAACTCTTCAGCATACTGTTCATCATCTAATAAATTATCAAAAATTTCTGCTGAGTTGTTCTTAAATAACTGATGTTTTTTATTTTCCGCTGCCCATGTAGAACTTAATTCTGGGACACAAATTCTACACTTAAAATTACAAACATTAGTGCTACGAATGTGCACCGCCTCTATTCGATCTAACTTTTCATCTGTTGCTAAAGTTGTTTTTCTATGTGAATTATATCCTAAATCCTCTTGCATCCAACAGGTGCTGCAAGCTTTGTCTTTAATTCCTGATTTTAAGTTGTCTTTAAGAGTTTTTAATTCATCTGATCGTAAATAGTTTTTTATACCTTTGGGAGCCATAAATTTTGCATGAGAAGGCATGACGCAACAAGGAGTAATTCTCCCATCTTCTTCAATATGCAACTCATTCCAAGGTCTAGTACAAAAGGTACTTTTATCAATCATGCTGTCATGTTCAGAATACTACAAATTTTAAATGCAATATTCTTAAAATCTTTCTCTTTAAGTCCTCTAGTAGTTTCTGCAGCAGTTCCGATGCGAATACCACTTGTCTCTACAAAAGAGCGAGGGTCATTTGGTATACCGTTTTTATTGACTGTGATACCATTTTCTTCTAATAAATTAGCCGCTTCGCGACCAGAGTATTTACTGTCGCTCAGATCAACAAGAATAATATGACTATCTGTACCATTTGTTTGAATCTTTACTCCTTGTAAAAGAAATATCTCACACATAGCTTTTGCATTTAAAACAACCTGTTTTGTATATTCTTTAAACTCTGGTGTGTTTGCCTCAAGAAATGCTTGTGCCTTTGCAGCGATAATATTCATTAGAGGTCCTCCCTGCGTCCCAGGAAAGATCGCACTATTGATCTTCTTTGTATAGTCAGA
>Ga0181568_10001499_pt1 | contig 21517 bp, 21 predicted proteins | sample 101ome_20_FD_133758 | JGI IMG/M metagenome (GOLD analysis project Ga0181568, IMG submission 133758) | Coastal salt marsh microbial communities from the Groves Creek Marsh, Skidaway Island, Georgia - 101404AT metaG (megahit assembly) | ecosystem: Environmental > Aquatic > Marine > Intertidal...
CCGTTGTCGGTGCCGTTGCCGGTGCCGTTGTCGGTGCCGTTGCCGGTGCCGTTGTCGGTGCCGTTGCCGGTACCGTTGTCGGTTCCGTTGCCACCATCATCAATAACATCGCCAACACAGTATTGGATTACTCCGGCATACATCAGGCCGCCAATAACGTGCCAGTTGTTAACCTCGAAGTCAAGAACGTTGGTGCCTTGAGCGATGCTGCTGTCAAGATTGTACATCTCAACTTCAACATGTTCGAAGTTCCGTGCGTCGGTTTCTTCACCGAGGAAATCACCGTTCATCTCAACGCTGTAGGAGTTGTCAGCCGCCACGACCACAAAGCCCGTCATGTCAACCGCATCGGCTGGAATAACAAGCTCGTGCTCGAAGCCAACCACACCGTTGTAGCCGTAGCCGTTGGAGGTGTTCCAAACCCAGTGGGCAAATGGGATGCTGGCGTCCCAAGCAGGGTGGGGCGTGATCTCAAACGCCCATTGTCCGGTGGAAGTCACCACCGTTGATGATTCACTGCTGTAGAATTCCATCATCTCAGAGGTCATGTTGTCGTCGCACTCAATGGGGACGATGTCGAACCACGAATCGTTCTCTTCTTCCTCGCCCTGGATGCAATCGTAGGCATACTTGTAGGAGTAGACAGGGTCAATGTTGCCTCGGTTGTAGAACATGATTTTTTCAACGAAGGTTCGCATTTCAACCTCCACCGTGTTGGGCCAGAATTTTTGACAATACTCCACCTTTCGGTCAGCCCATCCCTCGTCGCCCCAATCTGCGTACAGGCCGCCACCCGAAACGCCGTCTGGGTCGGTCATCCAGGTACCGTTGTCGTTGTGGGTGTTCACACGACCGTACCAGAACGAGACACGAGGCGTTGTATCGTTGCTGGTGTCCTCAAGGGGAATAATAGCAAGACGAGTTGACATTTGAATGTCTTGATTTGCGTGGTCAACAGCATCCATGTCGATGTTGACGCTGACCACACTTCCAATGTCGCCGGTGGCGTCGATGGCAATGGGAACGGCGGTGGACACCATGTTCACGGTGGTGGAAGAAACGGGCACGACCGTACTTGGGACTTGTGTGGTGACACCGTCTTGGGAACGGCCTTCCACATCGATGCTTAAGGTACCCGACTGCACACCGGATGTACAATCAAAGGTGATGAAGTAGGACCCGGGGTCAACCTCAACGATGGTGACCGTGGAAGAATAAGGCACGACATCGTGAGGGGTATAGGCTGTATTTTGTGCGTCATTGATGCCAAAATCACAGTATTGTTCGAAGTCCCCGTAAGAGGGGTTTGCTGACACCACAGCGGCCATCGGCGCCATCACGATCATGGCGATCATCAGGAACATCGGTTTGGCCATTGTTATTGTTTTGCGTTGGGTTAACATGGTTTTTCATGTGTTCGACGAGGGATATAAACCAGCGAGTGGGGGTCTCCGGGGTCCCATTGATTTCGGCAGTTTTGAGGAACTTGTTGGCACCTCTTCTGAAGAACTTCAACAACAGGTTTCAAAATGACCACGGAGAAGCAGCAACATGGACGACGACTTGGTGGCTAAGTATGCGGCCGAAGCCAAGGCAGCCATGGAAGCCGAGGCTGCCCGGCGAGTCGCTGAAACCACCGACCCTCAAGAGGAGGAGCGGTTGCGCAACATGTCGTTGAATGACCTCGTCACCTCTGAACACATGGTCCCTGCACTTCTTGCACGGCTTGGGCCCGTTCGAGCAGCGCTTGATGGTCATGGTGGCGGGATCGCCGTCTCCACTTGTGAGACAACGGAAGAAGGGTTGGACCTCGTTCTTGACCTCACGGGCGCCTGCCTTTCGTGCGGGGCCGCACCTGGGACGCTCGAGGGTGTCAAAACCGACCTTGAAGCAGACCCTGAAGTCCAGCGCATTCGATTTTCTTCCGCACTTCTTGATACATTTGATGACCTCGGGCGAGAGTTCATTCTCGCTCACGGGGCCGTGGAGTTTGTTGACCTCCCCAGTGATGCATGAGGGCAAGAAAACGCCGAGCCTTTGAAAACAGGTGGGAAAAACGCCCAGTCATGACCGCTTGGAAAGAGGGACGTCGCGACGACCCTGCACCTTGCAGACCTCAAGACCACGGGGCCTTTGAGGTGACACAACGAGACGGTCGTGCTCGCCTCGGACGCTTGCACACCAAGCATGGCGTGCTTGAAACACCCGCTTTGTTGCCTGTGGTCAACCCAAACATCCGCACCATTGAGCCGCGAGTGATGTGGGACCACTACGGCATCCAAGCCCTCATCACCAACTCGTACATCATTTGGAAACACGACGACCTGCGGAGCGAAGCGCAGGAGAACGGTGTGCATGCGTTGTTGGATTTCCCTGGCGTCATCATGACCGATTCGGGCACCTTCCAATCTTATGTGTACGGGGATGTGGAAGTGGGCGTTGATGAAATCGTAACCTTCCAGCGTTCCATCGGCGTTGATATCGCCACGATGTTGGACGTGTTCTCAAGACCGGACATGAGCGAGCAGGATGTTGAACACGCTGTCCGCGAGACCGATGCCCGAGCACCACAAAGCCTCGAAGCGGCCAAAGACACCATGCTCAACGGTCCGGTACAAGGAGGCCTTTTCCGCCACTTGCGCCACATCTCAGCGCAATTAATGGGAGCTCATCCCTTCGCTGTCCATCCCATTGGAGGCATCGTGCCCGTGATGGAGCAACAGCGCTACAAAGAATACGCCAAGATCATGATGGGCACACTCCCGATGTTGCCCTCCAACCGCCCCGTCCACATGTTCGGTTGCGGCCACCCCATGCTGTTCCCGATGTCCATTGCTTTAGGAGCCGACCTGTTTGACTCGGCGGCCTATGCCCTCTTCGCCCGTGACGGTCGCCTGTTGACGCCGTGGGGCACCGAACGCATCGACGACCTTGTCGATTGGCCGTTGCTCATGCCTTGTGTGGCGAACCTCACGCCCGAAGATGTTCGGAAATTGCCCCCCAAAGAACGTGAAAACCGTCTCGCTCACTACAATCTCGAAGTGACCCTTGCCGAACTTGCTCGGTGCAAGCAGGCTGTTCGAGAAGGAAAAATTTGGCAACTGGCCGAACAACGAAGCCACCAACATCCTGCGCTACGAGAGGCCTTCCTTTGGCTCACCACCTCTCCATCGTTGAAACGAAACCTACGCCCAGAGAAATTCTACACCGACCGTGATGCAGCTCGTGACACCGACGCCGATCAAGGCATGTGGGAGGACGCATGGGATTGGGTGGTGTGGAGTCAACACACGCCGAGAACGGGTGGCGTTCTGTGGGGAGGTGACGACACGTTTTACCGCCCCCACATCCAAAAAGCCCGACGGATGCTCCATACCCGCTGGCAACCCGCAGAGACCTCACATGTGGTGATTTTTCACGGCATTCGTGGGCCCTACCGAGAACGCCTCAACGAGGTATTGGAATGGATGACCCACCATTGTCCATCTGCGCAAGCCCTGGTCCTCTCACCCCTCGGGTTGCTACCAGCATCCCTTGAAGATTTGAACCCCTTCGCACATCTTGACGCTCCTAGTTGGGTCTTGCGGCACGAACCAGAACCGGTGTGGATTAAAAGTGAACTCCAGCGCCTCGGCTTAGCGACCGAGGCCTTCGTCACGGTGGACGTTGCGGGCGATGGAATGAAGCAACGGCTTGCCGAAGCACTCGAATCCCTCGACTTGCCACACGGCATTCATCAACCTCTGACTGAGGACCATCGAAACGCTGCCCGAAACAAGTTGCGATGCGAACAAGCCGTGAGCAAGCAAATGGTTCTGCTCAACACCTCCCGCCAGACGGGCGAGGCGGTGGTCGAAGGTTGCACCTTCGTCGTCAACCGAGAAGGGCGGGTGAAGAACGTCAATGACCAAAATGGACAGCACCTCTTCAGCCCCCGATTGCGAGACGGTGGCATGTCGGTCGCCACGGCAGGAGCGCACGCCCTCCTTCAACAACGAACCATCCCCCTTCCCAACTCCATCCCAACCACGGCGTGGTGGGGTCATGCCTCACTCGGTCCCGCCGTGGTGGTGGTGAACAGCGATGCAGACCCCTTCGTTCGCAAGGGACGAAACGTCTTCCACGGCTTTGTGCTTGGGTGCGACCCGTGGCTCGCACCCGGAGAGCCTTGCCTTCTGACCGACGAAGACGGCGCCCTGCTCGGTCATGGCGTAGCGCAATGCACGGCCAGCGAAATGGGGTCCTTCGTCAAGGGCATCGCTGTCAAAACACGGGGCGGCGTTGGCAGTTGAGCATGCAAGCGACAAGAGGCTTCATGGGGTGCCGTTAACCACGGACCCTTGTGAGCCCGATGGAGGATGAGCGCATCATCCAGACGAAAGGATTGACAAAATCCTACGGCCCACACGTTGCGCTTGACAACCTAAACATCAGCATCCCCCGAGGTGCCACCGGATTGCTCGGACAGAACGGGGCTGGAAAATCCACCTTCCTCAAAACGATTCTTGGCCTTATCCAAGCAACATCGGGTGAAGGCACGGTTCTCGGTTTTGACATCCGAACACAGGGCGTGGACATTCGCCAACGCATCGGCTACATGCCCGAATACGATGCGCTGAATCCGGACATGGATGCCATTCACCAGGTGCGTTATTCAGGTGAATTGCTGGGCATGAATCCCGTCGTGGCCATGAATCGCGCCCATGAAGCGCTCCAGTTCGTGGGTATGGGCGAACAGCGTTATCGGGAAATCAGCAGTTTCTCGACCGGGATGAAACAGGCCACGAAACTGGCGTGTGCCATCATTCACGACCCCGACTTACTCATCGCTGATGAGCCATCAAACGGTCTTGACATGAAGGCCAGGGAATTCATGATCTCGACCCTAAACACCATGGTGCACGACGGTCAACGTTCTGTGCTGATGGCCAGCCACCTGATGGATGATGTTGAACGGGTGTGTGAGAACATCATCTTGCTTCACAAAGGAGCGTTGGCCGCGCAGGGGAAGATAGAGGACCTCAAAGCCATTGACAGGGAAATCGAAATCCATGTTTGGGGCGGGGCAACCCCTCTTGAACAGCGCTTGAACGACCAAGGGTTCCGGGTTCGCCGCGAGGGACGCGTCATGCGCATCGCGCACACGCAAGAAGACACCACGACCCATATCCTCAGGGCAGCGGCTGAAGTTGGCGCCCAAATTCGGCGCATGCACGAATACGAAGCCTCGCTCGAGGACCTCTTTTTGGCCATCATGGACAACCTCGGCTACAACGTCAAGTCCAGCGAAGATCTCCTTCGGTCACCGGTTGAAGCACGCCGGGTTGACGCCCCAGAATCCATGGGTGGGGGCGGCGCATGAGCGAAAACGAGCAGATGGCCCCCGAAGCGCCCGTGACGGGTCAAGGCCGTATGGACGTGGCGTGGGGTGCCAACACCGGGGACGAAACGGTGGAGAACATGGCACAGGCATCCACCGCAAGCAGCGGGCAAATTTTCGAGCAGACCTACACCCCCTGGAGGGGGACGCTCAACCCACGTTGGATGCGAAATTGGGCTATCCTACGCCACCACTTGCTCGGTATCTTCCGCAAAGGCCACCGGCCCTGGACCATGCCAACGAGAATTTTCATTCTCATCGCGTTCCTCGCCTCCCTCTCCGATGCTGGTATGACCTTGCTCTCAGGGTTGGTGGGGAGCTCCGAATTCCACTCCCTCTTCGGTGTCAGCAGAGACAACCTCTACGGCCACGTGTTGGGCTTCTTCCCCAGAAACGTGTTGTACTATCCCATCGTTGCGGCCTTGCTTGTTGGCAGCGTCATTTCCGAGGACAGGCAACACGGCACTTCTGCCCTCTATTTCTCGAGACCCGTTTCTCGGTTTGACTACGTGGGAATGAAATTCCTCTCTGTGGCCATCATCCAAGCTTTGGTGGTCCTGCTGAGTTACATCCTCTACTTCCTCGCCGAGGTCATCGCCCACGGTCATGGTTGGGCTTGGATGGTGGACGTGTTTCCGATGTTTTTGGCTGGCTTTATTGCAGGCATGATCCTTATCTTCACCTACACCAGCATCGGCCTAAGTCTATCCAGCGTCTCAACCGGCCGGTTCTTCCCCGGCATCGGTCTTTTGGCCATTGTGTTTGGAACGAAAACACTCGCGAGCATTGTCAAAAATTTGTTTGAACGTGAAATCCTCTACCTCATCTCTCCCTACGATTGTGTGGCGCACGTTGGCCAAGCCTTGATCGGTACACAAACGACCTACGACCAATATTCGTGGACCTACTCGCTCGTGGCCCTCGTGGTGATGAATGCCTTGGCCCTCTACGTGCTTGCCACTCGCGTGGCCTCGATGGAGGTGACGAGGGAATGATTCCAGACGTCACTCAGCAAGGTCCACCTCCATCACAGGAGACCATTCCTGCGCCCACTGTGCCCGTGGTGTACTTCCACGGCGTGTCCAAGTCCTATGGCCGCATTCATGCCTTAAGCAACATCACGCTGGGGTTGTCGGGTGGAGTCACGGGTATTCTCGGTATGAACGGTGCAGGAAAATCAACCCTGTTCAAGCTCTTGATGGGGAAATTGCGCCCATCATCGGGCGAGGTGAAACTCTTCGGCACCAACCCTTGGAAGAACCCATCCCCGTACGCCAAAGTTGGGTTCGTTCCAGAGCATGAAAAAATGCACGATTGGATGACTGCACTTGATTTCGTCAGCACCTTTGCACGACTGCACGGAATGACAAGGAAGGAAGCGGAAACGGAAGCCCTGCGGGTGTTGGATTTCGTCGGGCTTGCCGATGTTGCCAACAAGGAAATCGGACGATTTTCCAAAGGGATGCGCCAGCGAACCAAAATCGCTCACGCGCTGGTCAACGACCCGGAACTGATCATTTTGGACGAGCCGCTGCAAGGCTGTGACCCTCTAGCCCGCACGACGATCATGAACGTCATCCGAGAACTGGGGAAGATGGGGAGGACCGTTTTGGTCAGCAGCCATATCCTCAACGAAATAGAACGAATAACTGAACAAATCGTGATTCTTCATCACGGAAAATTGGTCGCTCTCGGCAACCTTCATGCCATCAGAGAACGCCTCGACCAAATCCCGCACACCATCCGACTGGTCGGCGAAGACGCAAGAGCACTGGCTAAGGACATCTTGCAGCACCCAGCCGTCTTCGGCCTCAGTTTCCCGAACGACACCGAATTGCTGATTCAGACCTACCATTTTGGCCAACTCCATGCAGAGCTGCCCGGGCTTATCGTGAACAACGGTCACAAGGTTAGCCTCATCGACAACCCGGATGACGATCTTGAGTCGCTGTTGAACTACCTCGCAGGGGGGAGCGCATGAGTCGTCGTGATGGCCTTCCAAGCCTGTGGAGCGGCATGGACCGCAAGGCCATGGCGGTAGCAGAGTTTACCGTTCGACAGCAGCGAAAACGCCTGTCGACGTGGGTTGTTCTTCTCGTCGGCATAGCCGCCATGGGCGTGTTGACGATGTTTTACATCGACGCCATGACCATGGATTACGAAGCCATTGACAACGACATGGACAGTTATGACTGGGATTTGGACGGTTATCCCAACGGCCAGGAGCGACTTTACGGGACCGATATCTTTGACAAAAATTCTCATCCCGGACTTATCGATTCAAGCATCGTGCCTGATGACCCAAGTCTTTGGATCAACGAAGATGACTTTGATTGGGAGGCGCTTGAAGCGGGGTCCGTTGGCTTCGACGATAACGGAGATTGCGACGACGAATCGCGAACGGATTCGCAGAAAGACCAGAACGGTAACGGGATACCTTGCGACATCATGCTGGTTCAGAACACCTATTCCAAACGGTACATGGTGTTCGCCGACGGAAACGTCGATGAAGACCCGGACGACGAGGCGTACGCCCTTGAAGCCATTCACCGAGCTTTCGTTCTCGCCATCGGAAAACTCGGCATCGTGTTCTTGATCGGCATCTTCGTACCGCTCTTCATGGCCACCGGCTTGATTCGGCAGGAAATGACCTCGGGGACGATGCACTTCATGCTCGCAAAACCGATTGCAAGAGGAGAAGTGTTCCTCTATCGCATGTTTGGGTTCTTGGCCATCGCATGGACCTATCTAACCGTCCTGATCGCTCTGCTCGCCATCATCACCGGACTGGCTGGACCGAGTGACGGATTCTTCCGCTTCAGCGACCTTGGAGTTTGGATGTCTGTTTGGTTGGCCTCCCTGTTGGCCGTGATGGTCTACGGGATGCTCTTTTGCATGCTGGGCGTGATGTGGAAACACGGAATGGTCATTGCAATTCCCTTCGCAGCATGGGAACTGGGCATGATTCTCACCACCTTAGGAGCTCCAGATGCTTCCATCCTTCGTTTCTCGGTCGTTGGCTGGGCGATGAACATCGTGGATGCGGGGGCCGCACTCGCCTGGTCGGACACTCCGCTGTTGATTCAGATGGGTGTGTGGGGCGGAGGAAACGGGCCGCTTGAAGGAGCGGAAGCCCTGCAATTTTTCGCTTCAACACCGGGCTTGAATCTCAGTGCACTCGGAACCGTCGTCGTCTCCGTGCTCGTGATGATCTTCCAAGCAGCTGCGTGTTGGCTCTTGGGAAGCGCCCTGTTCAAATCAAAAGAAATCGAATGAGCTGAAGTTATGACACCGACAACTCCTGCATCGTTTTTGGGTGATTTTTCCACGATGTGGAAACTTGGCTTGAGGGAACCGCTCTGGCACATGACCTGGGATTGGTGGTGGTGGCTTGTGATGTTGGACGATGAGGAGGACCGTCCCTGGGGCAAGCAATTGATGGTGCTCTGGTCCACCAAAGACAACGACCGCGTCGAAGTGAACGGGACGCCCTGGCTTCCAAGTGGTCGGCCAGGCAAAGATGAGGACGGGGCCATGGTCATCGACGGCATGGTCTGCGCATGGTGGTTTGACGGAGAGCGAATGCACGAACCCTACATCAAACGGACGTGCAACATGATCGCCATGACCGACGACCACCCCTCATGGCCCGCAGAGGGCCTCGGGGAAGGTGGGGGTGCGGTGGTACCTCTGCTCCCCAGTGACCTCTCCATGGGTCTGCACAGCGACAAATCCTCGTTCTGGTTGACCCTTGAGGGCGACAAAGATGCTGTAGAGAACGGCGCACCCCGTTCCATCGACCTCTCCCTGACGCCGTGGAATCCCGCCATGTCGGTGGCCCGCCCATCAAACGCCACCTATGCAGGTTCGATGGGATACGACATCCTTCGCGTCCACGGCACACGGGTCAAAGGCAGCATCGATGGTGAAGAGGTAACTGGAACTGCGTATTTCCAGAAGGTCTGCGTTCAAGCACCCTCACCGCCCTGGTATTGGGGAGTGCTGCACTTCGAGGACGGTTCTTACATGGATTGGTTTTTGCCTCATCTCGCACCGACCATCACCGCACGGGATGCGCGACCTTGGAAAAAACGGGACATGCAACACACGCCTCTCTCTCAAGGAGGCCTGTTCCACGATGCCAAACATCAGCGAACCGAACGATTTGCACGTGTTGAGGTCGTCAAGGAGGCCTCCGAGCGGGTTGAAGGCCCTCACGGACAGACGCCAGGGGCACCACTCCCTGTTTTTCACGTCCACATGTGGAACGGACGTACGAGCATCAAACTCAGTGTGCAAGCGGTTGAGCGGGCACACTGGCACTTCGACCAGCCCACCCGTGGGGGTGTCTGGTCTCACCTAACCTACAACGAATATCCACTTGACCTCGTTCGCCTGGAGATCAAAGACGAATTTGGCCTTCGTAAGCGTTCAGATTACGGCTGGGCACGTGGCAACGCAGAGCACGCATGGGGCATGCTTCATTGAATTTCAAGACCTTCAGCGGGGGAAGGTATTTCATTCAGCATACCCTAAGGGTATGTGAGGCCTTGCTATGTCAGAGGATGCTGCGGCAGAAGAAGTCACTGAAACAACAGAAGAAACACCCGCTGTTGAAGTCGCCAACGACCCCCCCAAAAGCGATGATTCACGCAACAAATATCGCTTGATTGCCGGTGAGGAAATCCTCGAGGGCGGGGAAGCAAAACCCAGCACGCTTGCATTCCTCGGGATGTACATCCTCGGAGGCCTCGTGTTCGGCGTCCATCTGCTGTTCAACAACGGCTTGAACCCAGCGGATGACGCCTCGTTCCTGTTGAAACTCACGGCGACACTCATCGACTTTACCGATAGCGAAACGGTGCCCATTGGCTTCGTCTTGGTCATGGGTTTCCTCACATGGGCCAACCGAATGCTGAACGTCTCAACCTCCGGCAAGTGGGTGACCATCGCACTGTTGTTGGCCACGTTCCTTCCCGTCGTCATCTCGCTCGACGGCTTGGTCAGCATGGTCGCAGGATGGTTCAGTTCTGGTGACACCACCTACGACTTCATTCCGTTCGGCTACGATTACTTCTGGGCTGGATTGGTGTTCACCCTGCTGTTTTGGGGAGCCACGCTCAAGTATCAGCGAAGTTTTTCCTACGCCATCACCACCAACGCTATCATCTTCCAGCATGAATTCCTGCTGTCTCGCTCCCACAGGAGAATCCTGTTTGACCGAATTTCGGAAGTCATGGTTGAGCGAACACCGATGGGAACTATGCTCGGCTTTGCCACGGTCACCATCATGACCGACTCTGGCGTGGGTTTGGTTGAAGAAACGGTGGGCGTCAGCGCAGGCACTGCACCTTCTGCAGCAAAAAATACCGGCGACGAGAGTGCGGGGGAAATGGTTCGCAAAGGACTGTTCCGCTCCTTCTTTGCCTTCCTTTCCTACCAGCGCACCACCCGCCGTGTGGACCACGATCCACGCCATTGCTTCTACAAAATCCGAAAGTGGGAGAACATCAAGATGATGTTGAACGAAATGCATCGCAAGCATTCTCAATCCAACATGCTTGAAGACATCAAGAGCGCCTTAACCCAAACCGGAGACGAAGCTTAAGCCCGTTTCCAGCCGAGCGAGCCTTGAAAAGGCGTTGTTGCTACGGCAATGCGGAGATGACCAACATGGTTGAGGAATTGCTGCAAACACCCATTGAACTGTTTCGAAACGGCGACATTGACGGCGCACTTGCCGACATTGATGGTAAACTGCAAAGCAACGGTGATGTGGCCGAGCTTCATCACATGTGGGCTGAATTTGCCAACATGAAAAACATGGAAGCCCAAGACGACGTGATCCCTGGACGAAAAATCATGAACGCCTACAAGAAGGCCATGGAGTTGGATGAGGAAAACATGGAGTACATCGCAGATTTCGCTTCCTTCGCCCTCGAATGCCGACGCATCCCCGTGGCGGTCAAGGAATTCCAGCGCTATGCCCGACGTCTTGAACTTGAGGACATCCCTGTTGACGAAGTGCTCTTCACAGCAAGCAGAAATCTGGTGGACGCTATCGAAGTGATGGACCCAAGCCGACAGGCACCCATGGTGCAACCATGGCTCAAGCAAGCTCTTCAGTGGGCCGTTGGCGCACTGGGCTACTCCACCGATGACGCCATCGCCACGTTGAGTTCAGACGACTGAGGTGAATGGACCGTGGCTGAGGCGAAGGTTCGCCTGTTTTTTCGCATCGGCTACCTCGGTGACGCATTTCACGGCAGTCAAATCCAACCTGATGTCAGGACCGTGCAAGGCGAACTGATTCGTGTCTTCCGTTCGCTCAAATGGTTAACCGGCCCCGAGGAAGACCAATTGTTGGTGCTTTCCAGCCGGACAGATGCAGGTGTTCATGTTCGCATCAACGGTGGCATTGTTGACTTGGATGCCTCGTTGTGGGAAGCGTTAACCCCCCGGAAAATGATTCGAGCCGTCGACGACCGTCTCGACCCCAACATCGCCCTCCTGACCGTGGAGCAGGTCGCGAACGATTACAATCCGAGGATGGCCCTTCATCGGGTCTACAGGTACAGATTGGAGGGCATGGAGTTCTGGCAAGAGCCTGACCACGCTGAGTTTCGTCAGTGGCTTGACCTCTTCATTGGGACCTACGATGCCAGAAACTTTGCTCGTCTCGAGGAAGGAAAGAACCCGATACGAACCATCATCTCCGTCGACCCTTGGACGGATAACGGCCGATTGATGGGATTTGAAATCAAGGGAGAGGCCTTTCTTTGGAACCAAGTCAGAAGGGTCGCCAATGCGCTGTTCCGTCTTTCGGTAGGTGAACTCACCGTTGATGACATCAAGACGGCGATTGAACGCCCGGAAGTTCCCGTAGATTTCGGTGTCGCTCCCCCTCAGTGGTTGGTGTTGTGGGGTGTTGCTTGGGAAGGAACACCCGTTCCAGAAAGCAGCCACGCTGATCTGTTCACAGCACCTCCCACCGGACGTACAGCAGAGCGAACACGCAAAGGGCGTTGGCAACTCGCCGCTCAACACGAGCTCAAGGCCATGCTATACAACGAATGGGCAACCATTGGGACCTTACCAATCACGCATCACCGGTCACAATGAGACCGTGATGTGGTCGCCATCCGTGAGGTCAAAGTGTTCACGAAGAAAAGCTGTCGAGATGATTTCAATAACATCTACATGTCGAGTGAGGTCAGGAATCAGGATAGCACAGGCGACTTCTTCGCCCCCGTGTGCGATGGTCCCCGGAAATGCTGTGGCTCCACCGAAGGAGACGCCATCCCTCAAGAATCCACGAATGCGTATCAAGGAGTAGTCGGTTACGTCAATCCCTTTCGCATCCTGTCGAGCGTTCTCGGGTGCATCCAGCGTATCGATGCCGGCAGCTTGTCGTAGCGCGATGTAATGACTAAGCATGTGTCCGTCGACTTGAACATTGAGGGTTCCTGGCCACGCTTTGGCTCCCAAAATCTCCCGAAATTGGTCTTGGTAGTGCGGTTGAGCCATGAAGACTTGCGCCCGGCCCAAGCCGCTGCTGACCTTTCCGGACAACTCCATGAACTCCGGCGGATGTTCTGCCTTATGAGGATGCGTCACGAACCATTGAACGCTTCATATAGACTCGCCCGACTAACTTTGTATGGCACCAAAGGACAGGAAAAAAGACGAAGAAGACCAGGGAGAGCAAGCCGCCGTTGATGACAAGCAAGGACAAGAGGCAGACGAAGACATGCAGGCATACATCCTTGCGCTGAATCAATTCAGCCACTTGGTACAGGAATTTGATTGGCCAGAACACATGGACATGTCGGTTGATTCAGAGATGTGTATCCGAATGTTCCGAGATTTTTGGCGCCAACAACGACGAGAACACCACCTACGAAAACAAAGCGGGCGAGGAAAGCGAGGTGAGCGAAACAGCCGCGCATTCGGGCATCTCAGCGAAGACGTGGTGCGCCGGTTCATGAACGACCGATTCTTTCGCCACTTTCACGACGATGAGGAAACCGTTCACATTGACCCATCCGACCACGAGCCTGACGAAGAGCATACGGATGAGGAAGCCAAAGAACGACAGCAACGCTTCCAAGATGAATGGGAGTAAGGTCACGAGCGAAGGCCGGTGGCGTAGGCAAGAATTTCGATTGAACTGGTCTTGCTATCCTGATTCCTCGCAAACGACAGGGTTGACGTTTCGATGCGGATGTTGATCATGCTGGTGCACTCCTGTTGGCGGGCTTGTTGCTGAAGCCTGTAGAGGGCTTCCCTCCGACCGTAATCCAAGACGACGTCGTAAGAAACCAAGCGACCTCCGAACAGGGATTTCACCCACATGAAGAAGATTTGACCTGTTGAGGGGGCGACGCAGAGACTCACGTGAAGAAGCGTCGCTGAGGGAGAGGCAAAATTCGTGTTACGGGATGAAGTGGAGAGGAGCGATTCGTTGCTTAACACCACGCCGTGCATCTTTTCATTCTCGTCAAGCGCAGCCATGAGTCGGCCCTGATACCATCGACCGAGCGCCCAAGAAATGAACGGATACAGGATCGGTAACAAAATCGATGCAACGACGAAGGCGATGTAGAGTTCCACCAGCAGGCTCACCTCATTCAACAACGACTGCCGTGCCGTAGCAGAACAATTCCGAAGCACCAGCAGCAACACTGGATGTCGCAAAGCGAACGTTGACGACTCCGTTGGCTCCGAGGTTGTGTGCAGCCATCATCATGCGCTGAATTGCTTCGTTGCGGGACTCATTGAGCAGTTCCGTATAGGCCTTCAATTCACCACCAACGATGTTCTTGAGGCCTGCGAAGATGTCTTTTCCAATGTGTTTCGCCCGAACGGTTGAACCAGTCACCAAACCGAAAGACCGGACAATTTGTCGTCCAGGAATGGTTTCAACATTTGACATGTGCAGGGCAATAGCGGGGGCTTGCATAGTGGGCAGGGACTCTCGGGAATCAATAAACTTCTTGCCGACGAACGACAGTGTGTTCTGTGGCCAGTCGCTTCAAAGAATGGGCTGATTTCGTAGCCATTCCAAATCCGAAATGTAGAGCTGGCGGATGTCATCCAACCCCAAAACCAGCATGGCCAATCGCTCAAGACCCATACCCCATGCAAGCACAGGTGTGGTGATACCGAGCGGTTCAGTAACCTCCGGGCGGAAGATGCCTGCCCCGCCAAGTTCCAACCACTTCCCACGCCATTTGACTTCGACCTCAAGGCTGGGTTCTGTATAGGGGAAGTACGCTGGTCGGACACGGACTTCGGGGTAGCCCATCTTTGCGTAGAAGGTTTTGAGCGTGGTGACGAGCATTTGCAAATTGGCCCCTTCTTCCACAATGATGCCCTCAATTTGATGGAATTCAGGCAAATGTGTACGGTCAATGGCCTCTTTACGGAAGACGCGGTCCACGGAGAACACGCGACAGGCTTCGTTGGGATGGCGAGCAAGGTACTGAATCGTGTTCACCGTTGTGTGCGTTCGAAGCAACGGTCGTTGGGATATTTCGGTCGAGTAGGTTCCTCCCCAACCCGAGGATCCGGTATCGCCGCCGTGCTCGTGTATGGCCTTCCAAGTCTCCATGAGCCCCTCATCCAGTTCTAAGGAAGCGGGTTGGTCCAAGTAGAAAGTGTCCTGCATTTCTCTGGCAGGATGGTCTTGTGGGATAAACAGAGCATCCATGTTCCATCCGGCCGATTGAACATAATCATCCACGAGTTCTGAGAAGCCCATCTCCAAGAAAATAGCACGAATACGCTCGATCAATGCCTGCATGGGATGGCTACGACCTGTCCTCGGCGTGGCCGATTCCAAGGTGACATCAAAGGCGCGGAAGTTTGCTGTTTTCCATTCGTCTGTTTGCAACAACTCCGGCGTGATGTCGGTGATGACCCGTTGTTCCTCAAGAGCCTCTGCTGGAACGTTGGCGCCTTCTGGGGTGATGGACCACGTCCGTTCGGTCTGCTCAACCGCTTCAATGAGGTTGCGACGAGAAGAAAATGATGCTACGAGTGAGGCATCAAGCAACTGCTCGTCAGCCGGCAGGCTGTTCAAAAATGAGGTTCGGGCCTCGATGATTGCGGTGATGTCATCGGGTGCTTGCGCCGTGAGAACACCGCCTTCAATGGACACGCCAAGTTGTTTCAACAACCCCACACCGGGACCGGCCTCGTGGCGTTCAAAGGCTTGCTGAAGACCATGCATGGTTGGCTCCGATTGCTGCGACATCCATGTCCAGAGGCGCTGCTCCAGCAGGCCGTCGGCAACCGCACGTTCGCCTTCAACATCCAAACGAATTTGCCGATGTGTGACTTCCGTGACATTGACGAAGCCGTGATTCTGCAAGCCGTGGCCAGCACCGACCGCAACGGCCTGGTCGGACCACGAACAGGTATCGAGGAGCTCACTCAACGACCACTTTGTCTTGGAGGCATGCTGTTGCATCACGAGCAACATCCGTCGCTCGGGGTTCAACAGGTTGGGAGCATCCATGCTCTTCCCAACCTCGCACCCGCTTTGAAATCACCGTTCATGAGCGGCATGAAACAGCCATTCATTCCTCTTCGTCCCAAAGTTGGCGTTCGCATTTCGGACAACGAAACGACGCTGGCTTTGCACCGTCTTGAACCGTGACATGGCCGCAAGGACCGCAGAGAACGGAAGAGCGAATCGGCTCGTCCAACGTGACGTCCACGCGAAACATGAACCGGCCAGCGTCGCGAAGCAGCTCACCTTCGGGCTGCCATCCGGCGATGGCTTCTGGCGAGAGACCCACTTGGCGATTCATGGTCATCCCCACGACGAAAAAGACCACGCCAAACAGACCAACCGTCATCGCCATTGGACCAAGGTTTGCCACACTCATGGAGGCTCCGAATAGAATGCAAACGAAGCCGGTTATGAGAAAATTCTCACGGCTTAACCGGGTCAAGCCATCCCCTCCACCACGGCAGCAAGCACCTCAGCAACTCGCCCTACCTGTCCTTGCGGAATGGCACAGAGGCCGATTCTGACACCGCCCGTTAGCGGGACAAGATAGACGTGATGCTGCGCACAGGCTTCCGCCACTGCAACTGGATGCTCGCATTCGTACCAGGCGAAGAAACCGTCATGCGTTGGATTCACTGCAACGCCGTGGACGCTGCAAGCCTCAACGAAAGCGCTCCTACGGTCCGTCAACAAGGCCGCCAGTCGATCCCGCTCAGCGGACCATGCGAGGCCTCCCTCCTGCGATTGATGCAGTTCACTCAACACGTGCTGAGCGATGCGGGGAGCAGCAGACCACGTCTGACGTCCTGTCACGCCCATGACGTCGTTGAGCCGGCTCATGCTTGCGGGTTCTGGATGAAGGTAGACCAGGGCTCCTGTACGCAACCCGTAGATGGTGTGCGATTTGGAAAGTGAAACAGCGACGCAAATCAACATGTTTTCCGGCCACGGAAGGCCAGCATTGAGCGCATCAACAATGGTTTCAGCCCACCCATGCGGCTCTTCTGCGTACAGGTGGTAAGCGGCGTCGATGAGCAGCGTGTGGCCAACATGCTCGTGGCGAGTAGCGCTTTCCATGAAGGCATTGAGAAGCGCGTATCGACTTTCGGAGCGGAGGGTCAATCCTGTCGGGTTGTGTGCAGGGTCGTTTAACCACGTCATCACGGATGTTTGGGAGGTGGCCAGAGATTCAAGTTGTTTTGAAAACGAAGCGAGGTCCAACAACGGATGCGCTTCTTCCGCGTTTGTCGGGAGAAGTGGGTAGGTGGCGGATTGAAGGCCACAACCACGCAAAAATCCTGCGTATGGCCCCCAGTAGCGGTCCCGCAGAAGGACTGCGTCGCCTCGTTCTGCGAAGTTGTTCGCTGCGAGGTAAAGCGCCCCCGACCCTCCGGGAGTCGCTGTTGCACCAGCAGCCAACCCCAACGCTTCAAGTTCAGAACGGTGATCACCAAACGCCAGCGAAACAGCCAGGTCGAGGAAGGAAGGCAATCCCTTGAGCGGCGCATATGCTGAAAACTCTTGAGCCGGAGCTTTTCGAAGAGCGGCATCAACGACACGGTTGATGGCCAATTGTCCGTCATCTTCCAACAATGCACCAACGGTTCCATTGACGGCATCTGCTCCAGCTGCTGCTGCTTGCTGATAACGAGCAAACCAGCTGAAAATGACATCGTTGCCTGTTTTCTCATGGCCGTGGCTCGCAAGATATTGCATGCCGTGTTCCACGTCCATAAGCCACGCAGCGGCTCTCTGTTCTTGGTTTTGACCGTTGGGTTTTACGAACGGTTTCGCCGCTTCCTTCATCAAGGGGTGATGCAACCCGAGGATTGAGGCCAACGTAGCACAGTCTGGTAGTGCGTCTGATTTGTAATCAGACGGTCGGGGGTTCGAGTCCCTCCGTTGGCTCCACCGCATCATAAAAACACCCTTTCATATACTCTCGAGTGTGGAAATAAGCCATGCTTGAATGCAACATTGACGCACGTGGAAAAGCAGCCCGCTTTGTCGGCGGCGTGGCAGGGGTTCTCTTTGGACTCGTTGCTGCGATTCTCTTGAGTACCGGTGTGGTGGCCATTCCTCTCGGGTGGTACATGGTCGGAGCCTCGGTGTTCGGAGGGGCTTTTGCCATCTTTGAAGCCCGTGCAGGATGGTGCGTTGTCCGAGCCCTCGGCATCAAAACGCCCCTGTGATGGGAAAGCGAACGCTCAAGAAGACACCCTCGGTCACGCACCTGTGGCAGCCAAGCGTTTGGACGGAAAGGCTTGCGCAGCCGAAGTGGAGAGCCAACTCCTCCAACGGGTCAAGACCCTCAACGAGAGCAACATCCAGCCTCACCTTGCTGTGATTATCGTCGGTGACGATCCCGCATCACATGTGTATGTCAATGCTAAAGTCCGAATGTGCGAGCGCCTCGGTATTCGTTCAACCCATGTTGCGCTTCCCGCAGACACCGAAGAATCCGTTGTACGCCAGCACATTGAAGCGATGAATCAGCAAGCAGACCTCGACGGTATTCTCGTCCAATCTCCGCTTCCCAATCACATGGATGAAGAGGCTCTGACTGACATGATTCGCCCTTCCAAAGACGTGGATGGCTTCCATCCGCAAAATCTCGGCCGCCTCGTGCAGGGTCGTGTGGACGGTATGCTGCCTTGCACCCCCAGCGGCGTGATGAGAATGCTGGAATGGGCAGGCATTGGTCTGCGCGGAAAACAGGCCGTCGTGTTGGGCCGTTCACGCATTGTAGGCATGCCAGCAGCGCTCCTTCTGGCGGCACGAGGGGCCGATGCGACCGTCACGGTTGCACATTCAAAGACGGAAGACATCGAACGTGTCTGCCGTGAGGCCGATGTGATTGTCGCTGCCGTTGGTCGTCCCGATATGGTCAGAGCCTCATGGGTCAAGCCTGGGGCTGTTGTGGTTGATGTGGGTATTAACCGAGTGGAAGACGCCAGTCGTGAACGTGGCTGGCGGCTCGCGGGTGATGTCCACCCCGAAGTGGAAGAAACTGCTGGATGGCTCTCACCGGTGCCCGGAGGCGTTGGCCCGATGACCATCGCCATGCTCATGGAAAACACTGTTCGGGCTGCTGAGCATCGCCGTGAATTTGGGCCCGAATGAATAAATCCCAAGACACCAAGTCAACACCGTGGCCCACGACCCGCGCGCCCCTCGTCTCGCAGCCATCGCAACCTTGGTTGCTGGGGGTTTGCTCGTTTTGAGCGCTGCAAATTTGCAACTCAACCTCATCGGTGCATCGGGTATTGGTACCGAGGAAATCGTGGCAATCGTCGTGGCTGCAGTCGCCATCGTCGTTGCAAACCTGGCGAACAAACAGCGTGAGGTACCCACATTGGGCCAGTCCAATTTGCAGTCAACGATTGCATACGAACAAGCAACCACACAAACCACAACGAGTGGCTCCGGCGAGGTCAACCCTACCACAGCCTCGATTTTGACCAGTATTCTGGGCCAACAGACAGCCACCGAATCCGGCGAGGTCGAATCCGCCATCACCACCCTCTCCACGGGCTCTTTTGGAGAGTCCGTGATCGAAACCATGCAGGCCGTGGAAGCCGCCAACCAACGAAACGAGCATCATCGAGAAGCTGCCCCTGCCGATGAGGAAACCGGTCAAACACTGCAACGCGTTCATGTTCAACCCGTCCCACTGCCCGGAAAAGAATCGCAACCCACCCGAGACCCAACGACCATCCCCGGGCTCGAGGCTGACCGTGTGTTTGTCCGGGATGGCATGGCAAGCGTTCCGCTTCCGGGTGCTCCAAAACAGCAGATCGTTGAACCCGTTCGCGAACCGGCTCCTGTGCTCACACCCGAACCAGCGAGCATCAAGGCAGAACTTCCCGATCTTCCCGACCTTTCTGATTTGATAATGGAGGAGAATCCAGCCGTTGACCCACCGGTCGTTGCGAAAGGACCGCAATCTTCAGCCATCACGGGTTTCGTCTTGCCGGACCTCGACGACCTCTTTGTGGAGCAGGAGGAAACGCTTTCGCCAAAGACCAATGCACTTCCAGAACTGCCTGATTTGGATGATTTGTTCTGAAAAGAATCATTCAAAGAGGTGGAGGGCAGCCATCCAAACATGTGGACCCAGTCCGTGGACTTGCACTCGCATTCCACCCACAGTGATGGAGAGCATGAAGTCGGTCTGGTCGCCAAGCTGATGGCAGAGGAAGGCGTTACCACATGGGCGTTGACTGACCACGACACGACCGACGGCTGGCATCAAGCAGCCTTGGAAGCCAAGCGCCATGGTATTCGTTTTGTTCCAGGTGTTGAAATCACATGTTCACCCGCCGCAGACCCCAGCAACGAGCACCTCGCCGCCATCGGACGTGAACGTGCCTCCTCATCTTGGCACCTACTTGCGCTCTTTCCCGAACATGACCCCGCGGAGAACGACCCAGCCATTGAGGCATTCAAACAATGGCTCGCCCCTCGGCAAGACGGTCGACAGCCACGCATGAAGGCCATGTGTGAACGCTTGACGGCCCTCGGCATGCCGGTTGAATTCGAGGCGGTTTGCAACAGAGCAACCGGTTCGGTCGGCCGTCCCCACCTCGCTGAGGAAATGATGCATTTGGGATATGTCTCCTCCAAACAAGAGGCCTTTGAAACGTGGATAGGTGATGGATTACCAGGATTTGTCGCACACACCAAACCGAGCGTTTCTGATGCTGTTCAAGCCGTCAAGGCTGCGGGGGGCGTGACCTCCCTCGCCCATCCTCTCTACTACGGCGTACCCACGCCAGAACTGATCGAAGTGCTGGTTGCGTTGGATGTTGATGCGGTTGAGGCCGTTCACAGGAGCCATGGCGATGCATATCGCTTTGAATTGATGACACAGGCGCAACAACAGGGATTGTCCATCACCGTGGGCTCGGATTTCCACGGGCTATCGTATCAACCAAGACCGGGAAACATGCCGGTTCAAACCGATGCTTTGCTCAATCGTCTGAATGCCTGCTGAGGCCATCAACGAGCATCGCCAGTTCAAACAGCAACACGACTGGAAGAGCCACGAGAAACAGCGACAACGGGTCAGGGGGGGACATCATCGCCCCCATCACGAACGCCCCAAACCAGATACCACGTCGCCATGAACGGAGTTGTTGATGAGTCACTGCGCCCGAGCGCAGAACGAGGGTCGTCACCAAAGGGGCTTGAAACCCAATGGCGGAGGCCGCCAGCAAATTCACCACAAACCCTGCATATCCGGACAACCGCCATTCGGTGGAAAGGCCGGCTTGTTGGGCATCGGTGGTCAGGTAATCCAACAGCATCGGAATCAAGCCGTGCCATGCATAGAGAAGACCTCCAATCATCAGCAACAACGAGGTCAGCAAACTCAACACGAGTGCCGGCCCGGGGCGTGGAAGGGAAACCTCCAGCTCCTGCAGCCTCGCTTGAACCGCCTGATGACGGACGCCGTGCAGGGTCACTTGAACGATCATGAACAACACGACAAGAGCCAAACCCACGGAACCGGCCATCCGCAACTGTAGGAACAAGAACTCAACCGGTGAAACAACGATGATGTCAACCCCGCTTGGCAAACGGTCGGCATCGATGAGCCAGGAGATGACTCCTCG
>Ga0181568_10001500_pt1 | contig 21514 bp, 26 predicted proteins | sample 101ome_20_FD_133758 | JGI IMG/M metagenome (GOLD analysis project Ga0181568, IMG submission 133758) | Coastal salt marsh microbial communities from the Groves Creek Marsh, Skidaway Island, Georgia - 101404AT metaG (megahit assembly) | ecosystem: Environmental > Aquatic > Marine > Intertidal...
AGTCAAATCACTAATTACATTAGAATATGAATTAATCTTTGCCTCTGCAGTAATTAATTGTGTTAGTAGTTCTCCAGATTTTAATTGATATGCTTTAAGAACATCTTCATAACTAATATTAATTTCACCAGACATAATCAATAAGTTCCTCCATCAAAAATTAAATTAACTGCCGCTCCCGAATTATTTATTATCTGGTTTCCAGAAGCAATACCACCAAGATAAAGACTATCAGCAGCAATAGGAGCATATGCTGTTGCGGTAATTTGTGGGTCTGCATTTCCAGTATCAGAACTTTCCGAGAGTTGAGAAAGCATTGCCATAAACTGGTTGTTCAACCATACAACACCAGACTTTTTAGCACCTGATGCATTATAGTTAAACGCAACTCCCAAGTCCCATGTTGTTGCCGAAGATGGTGCTGCACCATTAACAAGACCTAACTCAAATACTCTATCTTCTACTTTTGTCGTTTCTACACTAAATGTAACTGCAGTACCAACAACATTCAGATTACCACTAACTGTTAAATCATTTGCAATGGTTACATCATCAGGAAGTCCAACAGTAATCGTTCCACTAGACTCAGAAACTTCTACCTCATTTGCAGTCCCACTGAATGTAATCGTTCCACCAAGAGCGGTTGCAGTGCTTGTAGAACCATCAGTAACTGTAATACTGTTATTCGCAAGATTGGAATTAGGAAGACTGCCAGTTACATCAGCAGCAAGATCAATAGCATTTCTAGTAATTGTCTGACCAGAAATAGTAATATAGTCTAATGATCCAGCAAGAGTTACATCAGTAGAGTTATCTGTTCCTGCAGCATCAACACCTAAGGTAGATCTAGCTGCAGATGCATCAGCATCATCAATTAATGTTCTACCAAATGCACTTAAGTCTGTAGTTGCAGCAGTAGTAGAGGAATCAAAGAATGGCAGTTTATTTGCTGCTTGAGTAAGACCGGCAAGGTCTGCAAGAATAGCATTAAAAGCCTGAACATCAGATCCGATTGCAAGACCTAAATTACTTCTTGCATTAGAAGCTGATGTTGCATTAGTACCACCATTTGAAATAGGAAGAGCACCAGTTACATCAGCAGTAAGATCAATAGCGTTTCTAGTAATTGTTTGTCCAGAAATAGTAATGTAGTCTAATGATCCCGAAAGACTTACATCAGTAGAATTATCTGTTCCTGCCGCATCGACCCCTAATGTTCCTCTCGCAGCTGCAGCATCAGCATCATCAATTAATGTTCTACCAAATGCACTTAAGTCGGCAACAGCAGCACTACCACTTCCAGTAAAATATGGAACTTTATTTGCTGCAGATGTTACAGCAGAAAGTGCCTGTAGTTCCGTATCAAGACTATAAGCAAGAGCATCTCCATTTTGAGTAACTGTTGCAGTAATACCAGTACCACCAGAGAAGGTAATAGTATTACCGTCAGTGATTGAAGAAGTATTACCACCATCACTAATTGTAAATCCACTAAATCCTGATGTCTAATCTACCCAATCAAGATTTCCAGATCCATCAGTTTTTAAAACTTGATTGGCACTTCCAGTTCCGTTTGGTAAAGTAAGTGTGTAGTTTGATGCAATTAATGCAGATGCTGCTATAGAAACGTAATTCGTTCCATTATCCGTATCTTCATACAATCTAATATTACCAGGACCGGATGCAGACGCAGTAAAAAGCATCTCATCAACTGCATCATAAGTTCCTGCACTGGCTACGGCACTTCCTGCACCAGTCCCAGTTCCACCATTATCTCCAACATATAAAACTTTACCAGTTTTATCATATATTGGTTCACCTTCATAGAAAATAGTTCCAGGTGTTGTAGTTCCCCTTTTAAGTTGTAATCTATTTGCCATTACGTATAATAGTCATTAACATTTTTTCTATTTATATCTTAGTACGTACCATAGTCAACAATATCTGGAGCAGGATTTGAATCGTTATTGATACCAAAATAAGTCTTAGGATTTACAAATTTAAATCCAGGAACAGATGGATCATAAACCATCAAATAATCAGTGCTGATACCAGAAAGATTTGAAGTGTTTACATCAGTAAGAGCGGACAATGGAATTGATACATTGATAGTTGCAACACCACCAGAAAATGTTGCGTCTAGATCAGATCCAAAGTTTATTGTTGATGCAGTTCCAACATTACTGCCCCCATTTTGTACTACAACACCACTACCAGAAGCAACGATACCAGTTAATCCTGAACCATCACCAAAGAAAGATGTTGCAGTAATGATGCCAGATGTATTGACACTACCAGTTGTTCCAATACCAACTCCACCTCCAGATGGCACTGCTTGTGCAACACCATTAATATAATTTACAGCATCAGATGCACTTGTAAAAACCGTGCCAGTATTATCACAAAAGTCCTCAATCTTTACATTGAAATATTCATAATAAGTCTGACCAGTGCCAGCACTACGAATATCATTTCGAATGTCGATTCTATCAGTTCCGACAGCAACGGCAGTCAAACAGTTATTCCAATAAACGGGTTGAGTTGCCCCCTTAAAGTTTATACAATTTCCATTTTCATTTCTTTCTATCTGTATTGTCATCTTACATACTTAATGTTACTAGGGTTGTTAGGGGTTGGATGATGCATCTATTATCTGCCCTAATAGCAGGGAGTGCTCTCGCATTTACATCTTCATCAGATGCAAAATAAGCAGTAATTTCTACTCTACTTAGGAGAGTTCTACCAACACTATTTGAATCATAAGTAATTGGTTGATTAGTTAGAGTAAAAGAGAAAGTAACATCATCATATTCATTTCTTGTATGCCAAATAAGTGCAGTTTCTACAGTGGTCCCTGCAACCAATGGAGTAATATTATATGAAAATCTAATTTGAGCAAACATACCAGGATGCCCATCAGTAAAATCATATGATCCATTTGCAGCAGTATATTTAAGATTACCTGTAGTAACTGCTGCACCCACAGAGGTATCACTGTAATCAATCATATTGGAAAATCCGTTGGGCATGTATAACCCACCAAATACACCTTTAGTTTGATCGAAATTAGGATTAGTTTCACCCCAATATTCATTATCATTAGCAACTTGCTGTGCTACAGAGAATCCAAATCTCTTCCAAGTTTGCGAATCGGCCAAAGATTGTGGATATTCATAATCAGTTCCAATATCATTAGCACCAGACTGTCCCGTTGTTCTCTCTACAAAAGCACCAGTAAATTCATATCCAGTGGTCCCTTTTAATATATCAAGAGAACCTAAATCAGCCCACGCTTGATTTTGTCTAACATAAGGACCACCTGTTTTAGGTGCATCCTCAATACCACCTCCACCAAGAGATCCAAGTTGTTGTTGAACTCTATTAATAAAGACACGATAATGTTTTGATAGTTCATCAAAAGTTACAAAATTATCTGTTAATGGTTCTGTTTCTAGAGTTTCTGTGATTAAGTTAGGTTTTTCTTTAAGTTTCGCAATCTCTTCAAATGCATTTTGAATTTCAAGTTTTAATTCAGAAGAATCAAAAACTTCTACATTTTTATCAGATTTTTCTACTGCTTTAATTGCAAGTTTAATATCAATTAAACTGTCTTTTATGTTATTGATTTCATCAGAAAGATCTTTAACTTCTAAATCATAATATTTTACTTCTGGAAACTCTGGTATTTCTGGAACTTCTGGTATTTTGCTCTCAACAACTTCTATCTTTTCACTAAGTGATTTAATATCTTTATCATACGATTTTATTTTAGGAATCGTTGGTATTCTATTCTCTACATCTCTGATAGATTCTTCTAAAGATTTAATTTCATCTTCATAATATCTAACTTCAGGAATTTCCGAAAAACTATCTTGAACTTGTTGGATTTTTTCAAGAAGATTTTTCAAATCATCATCATAGTATCTAATCTCAGGGATTTCTGGAAGTTCTGGAATAGAATCACGAACCAGTTCAATTTTTTCTTGCAGTTCTGTAAGTTCAGTATCATAATATTTGACTTCTGGCAATTCAGAAAGTTCTTTCTTTATCTCAGAAATTTTCTCATAAAAAGTTTCTTTTGTTTCTGCAATATCAATATGAATATTAGTTGCGTCAAACTGTTGTGGTATTTCAATTTCATATAATGCATTCAAATCCTGACGCATTTTATAAATGAATCCATCAACCTCTTTAGAATTTTTTCTACCAGACTCTTGGAGTTGATCTAATCTTTCAGTAAGTTTTTCAATATTACTATCATAATACTTTACTTCCGGTAGTTTAGAAACAACCTCTTTCAGTTCTGCAATGTTATCATAAATTGGTTGAAGATTAACATCTTGGGGTTTTGTTGTATTTTTTAATTCTAAAATTTCTTCTTGATATTCATTTGCAAATTCTTCGATTCTTTCCTGTAAAAGTTCAATGGGTTCTTTAATAATTTCTACAACAGGTTCTTCTACAACCTCAACTACTGGTTCAGGATCAAATAATTTTTTTGGTGCAGAAAGTCTTTTATTCTTTTTCTCTAATTGTTCAGCACGAACTCTCCGTGCCTCTGCCTGTTCGGTACGGAAATTTTTTAATTCTAGTGGAGATAATAACTTCTTTTTCAATTTATATCTTGACTATTTACCGTAATGATATTTATTATACCCTATACTCTTCTATTTTGTCCAGGACCTTATTGAGATACTTATGAGCGATTGCCTTCTCTCCAGGATATCCCTCATCGTGGTCAACTTGATTTTTCAATTTGAAGATGTGACACTTTAACTCATCCTTTGTCATCTGTCCTCTAGGCATAATACAAAAAAACTCTGCCCTTTATATAGAGCAGAGTTTATAATCTAGATTGGATTGTATGCGGGAATCATCATACCACCATCCATATCGTCATCATCATCAACATTTCCATCGGTCAATAGGGCAGCAAAGATAAGCCCTCCTACCATGGAAGCTGCTATGAGTAACATATCGTTCACCATACACCCGGAATAATTTGACCTGTAACGGCATAAGATCCCATGGCAGCAACAACACCAATCATTGCTGCCCAACCGTTAATACGTTCTGCGTTTTCGTTCATTGTTTTTCCTCTAGTGTTTTGTTTGTAATGATGATCTTTTGACCATCGTGAGTAAATTGCAACTCATCATCAGGATGCCATAGTAGCTCCTCATACATATCGTCAAGTTTTTGCATATCGATATAGAGTTGATCTGGATTAGGCATGGTGTGCTTTGAGTTCTGGATTGGGTTGAGAAGGAACAGTAGGATTGCGATCAAGGTTTTTGATTACGATGAAAGCATCTTTGTTATATTTTACAGTTCCTTTTAGTGGAGCCCATTTAGTTCCAGCACCGTCAATTCCATAAACCGAAGTACCACCAATTTCAACAGCAACATTATCATAACAATCCCATCCAAGTTTTGCGATGGTATCTTTAATGTCGTCATGAATCGACTTCATCACTGCTGCTGATTTACGTTGTGCGACAAGAGAATCGTCCATAACGTCTTCATCAGGATCAAGTTTTCCAATCATCAGTAAAGGTTTTCCTCTTGCTCAGTTTCAAGTGTAATATCAGATGTAGGATAAGCAACACAAGTGAGAACAAATCCTGCATCAATTTGATCATCATCAAGGAATGATTGATCTGACTGATCTACAGTGCCGGAAACAATTTTGCCTGCACAAGAAGAACAGGCACCAGCACGGCAAGAATAGTTAAGATCAACACCTTGTTCTTCAGCAGCATCAAGGATGTACTGATCATCTTCGCAGGTAATGACAGTTTCGGAACCGTCGGGAGTGCGGAGAGTAACATTAAAAGCCATTAGTAAGTTTTAGATAGTTGTTCTACAGAGTATGCCAGCAATACAAAGAAGGCAATGCTAATCATTGTAAAGAAAATTTCTGTCATTGTCAAGTAGTCCTTGTTACTTCATAAATGGTTGAATCCCCATATGTCTTATGATCCTTGTATCCTACCATACGACCCTTCGTGTTTTGAAGGGCAGGCATGAATACGATTATAAAGAAGACTGCCGGTGCTCCCACAAAGAGGAGTGCCACAATCACATAGTAAGTAAGCAGTTCAACCATTATCAGAATCCAAAAGCACCGAAGAAGAATACACTACCAGTGGTAGCATAACTGATAAGAGCTGCTACGAATCCCATCATAGCAGTACGGCCGTTCAGTTTTTCTGCACGTTCTGCATGGGTCTCATATCCATAACGCTCAGCATCCGTTTTAGAGATGTACATCTGAGGTTCTTTGGCAAACATATTCTGTTGCCCATACTCATTCGTTGTTACGGTCATTGTCTTGTGTAAAGAACTGTTACAATATTATATAGTAATGTAACGGTTCTTGTCAAGTCTGCTCTGTATTGAAAACTACTATTTTGCCTCTGCTCCTGGAGGAAGTCTGCCAAAATATGGATCATAATCAAATATTTCATTCCAATCCTTTATTTCAGAAGCAGTGTTTTTCCAGAAATTCCAAAGACCATCATGATTTGTTTTATGAAAAGTATCAACATGCTCGACGTGAATAGATGATCCCAATTCAATTTTATATGCGAATAAAGGTAATGCAAAAGCATTACCAGAATTATAAATCAGATCATCGGCAACTGCTCTTGGTTTAACTCCATTATCGATCTTATACTTATCCCCACGTACATGAAGATCAATCAACTTCTGACAGTGACGACGAGTAATCATATAGCACGCTGTAGAAAAATCATTAATAAATCTCTTATGCATCCTCAAATGAACTGATAATGTGTTGATAATTGCAAGTTGTACAACATCATAATCATAGGGAACCTTTGCATAGAAATCTTTCCATGTAAACGGCCAATATGATGCTGTAGAAATATCACAATCATCTTCCATGATTAATGCACATGGAGCATCAGAATTTTCCAGAAAGTAACGCATTGCCTTCAGATGAGAAGTAGTGCATCCAACTTCACCAGAAGACATATTATCTGGATATCGACCTTTGAGAATATCTCCAAGATCTCTACCATCTCTACCATCATATGCAGAGATACGAGTATAGTTTTCAATACCCCAGTAATCAAATTGATTCTCCATAAACTCTTTTCTTTCCGGTTGTTCATCCAGATTCAAATAATATATGGGAGGAAGATTTTTAAGTTTGAAGAGTGCTTTATTTTTGTCCATGATCAAGAGTTTAGAATTTCTTTTTTGTCGGATGGTGAGTGAATTATTTTTGCGTCAAACAAAAACTGATCGGGAGGATAATCTCCAGGTTTTGCATATGATGGTGGAATAATATTAAAGTTATCAATATTTTCTAGTCTATACTTGTTCAAATGACTTTCATCCCTAACCACTGCAATAATGTCATTTTGCAAGTCTCTGTTAATTCTATCACGAAGTTCATCAATCATATCCAGAACTTTGGGAACTTTTCCTCCCCATATACATCCTTGAACATATACATCATCTGGTTGATCATCATAATCAACATATGCTAAAGATTTTTCATTTCTCTCGAAGGGCAAATCTTTTTTGGAGGGATTAGTAAACTTACACAATCCAATATTTTGGCATGGATGTTGAACTGCGAAGAAATCTTTTTCCTCATCAAAAAATTCATCGTATGTTATTACTTCTGGACAACAATGCATATCACCATCAAAGTAAATATACCAATCATACCCAGATAATTGATTTCTTATGGTAGAAATTTGTTCAAATCTTTTGAGACCACCCATACTCTTAATAGTAAGAGCACTCCAATTATTATAATCTTCTTTTTGAATATCAGATTCTTCTCTTACAGGAATTATTTTAATATTACCTGGAATATCATCTCCCAATTCACCATCAGTAAAAACAAAAAAATCTTTGTCACACTCTGGAGCAAAGTATTCCATGAATGTTTCATAGTATCTTGGGAAGAATTTCAAATAGTTTCCTGTCCCAATAAAATTAATTGCTATTTTTTTCTTTGACATCACCTTTTCAATATTAGGAAGATAATAATTTTTAATTACTTGTTCCCAATCAAATTGTTTTGCGTATTCTAATATTTCTTCTCTATGAGAAATAGAATATTCTCTATTCTTTACAATTTGATCTTCAATATAATTTATATCACTTATTTTGTCCTCAGGAATTACCGTGATGAACTCTTTTTCTAGATCAAGATTTGCTCTACCCCATTCACAAACTACCACTCCAAGTCCAGCAGCAAGAGCTTCCATACAGACAAGAGGATGTGCCTCACCATCTGAGAGAAGTACTAGATTACCATAGTCAGTTAGATTCTCATACAAGTGTGGTTTATCCCACTCTCCAAGATAATTTTTAGTTTGATCAAGTCTATTATCTCTAATATTACCAGCATACCAAAGAGATTCTATATCTTGAAATAAAAACTGCCTCTTTCTATGATCTATGGTTGCAAGATAAATCGATCTATCAGAATACTTTGGTTCTAAAGTTGTTCTAAAATTGCCAAGATTTACTCCATTAGGATTAAGGAATAACTTATTGGATGGAACACCTTCATCTTCATAGACTTGATTAATTCCCTCAGAAAGACCAAAAACATTTGGACATATTTTTGAATACACATCAAACACCCTCTGCTTATAAGGACCCATCATTTCAGGTCTTTCAAGATAGGCAAAGTGTGTTGTTACGGCACACGGATAATTTAGATGAGGGTAGAGATAAACATAGTCATCGTACTGAATATGTACAAAGTCTGGATCGAAAGAATTTATTTGCCGAAGCGCATCATTCAAATCTTGAGTATTTACAATCTGCACTTCATGCCCCAGTTTTTCTAGAGTCAGTTTATAATCCCAAATCAATATTTCCACTGCACCCCATCCCGTAGGTGGAATGGGCATTAGTCCAGGACCGACAAGAGTGATTTTCATACAAGAGAAGAAATATTTTTAGAATAAGTTTTAATCAGTTGTTCCCAAGAAAAATTTTTAATGCCATATTCAGAGATTTCTTTTTTCATTGAAATAGAAACTTTTCTGTTTTCAGTCAAGCACTTGTTAATATAATCTAGGTCTTCTAATTTATCGTCTGGGACAATTGTAATAAATGGGAGACTATCATCCAATTCATATGCACAATACTTTGAGGTAACTACACCTAAACCAGCAATCAGACACTCTTTAATTACAAGAGGTGTTCCATTTTCACCAACAGATAATAGCATTGTATTAGCATACTCACCAATATTATCACAAATATTTTGTCTTGTCCATTCTCCAAGATAATTTTTGTTCCTATTAAAATTATAAGGATCTCCTATTGGACCAACAAAATCAATAGAGTCTATATCTTGATAGAAAAACTGCATCTTTCTTCGATCAATCTTACCAATACAAATAGTCTTATCACTATTTTTTGGATCAGATATAAATTTAATATCTCTATGCTGTGCCCCAGTCTTAAAAAGATGAAGATTATCCTTACTTACCTTTTTGGATTTAAAAACATCATAGTCTTTTTGAGAAACACAAAAGTTATGAAATGAATTTCCATTTGCAACCATCCATTCAAAGATTCTAGAATATCCATCCCTTTGATGATAATTAGGTTGATCAATATATGGATAATGTGATGATAGAGCAATCTTTGAATTAGGTGATACTCTTTTAATTTCAGGTATCAAATCACAAAAGACATCATAGTGAATATGAATAAAGTCAAATTGACCTTCTGCAATAGAAGAAACAATTTCATTTTTATCAGGAGTATTTAAAATTTCACCTTCATGTCCGAGTTCTCCTAACTCTGTCGCACACTCCCAAATAATAGATTCGACTGCACCCCATCCTGTGGGTGGAATAGGCATAATGCCAGGACCAACTAGGCAGATTTTCATTGAGTCAACTCCAAAAATAATTGAATTTGTTTCCAAGTGTTTCTATAATAAACTTCAAACAATTCTGGTTTATTCTTTACAAGATATGCAAGGGCAATTTGCTCATTGTTCAAATTGTTTTCTTTCAACATATCATTAAGAAGAATATTTTCAACTTCCTTCTCTATCTCCGGATGAATATTTTTATGCATACCAAAGAAAGTTCCACATACAAATGATCTTGGATCGTAGAAGTATTCTTTACCAAGAGTATCTGAGTGTACAAGATCTTGATAGGTTTCAGTATTTAACTGAACCAATACTTTTTCATCAATACCATCTAAAGCTTCTAATCCAGATTCTCCAGGAAAGTTTTGATTTAAATCAAATCCCTCAAAGAACCTAGAGGCACCAGCATCCATCCAAAAATAGTAATCACTATCAAAGGGATTCATTTCAATAGACTGACGTATCCACTTAAACTTTGAATACTGAATAATGGAATAAAGAGAATGATTGCACTCAATTCTATCAAGACATTTTGTTTTGATTCTATAGTCTTCGGAGTTAATTACTGCATCCATATCATCCTTGAGATAATAATATGGAATGTTCTCTAAGGGATGAGAAACAATTTTTGTTTTTCTAGATCCCCTATGCTCTTTTACAAAATCAACTAATTCATCCTCAACAAAAATTACCATGGGACATTTGAGTTCCAATGTTTTGGAGAACCACTGAAGGTATTCATTCCAAGTTCTACCATCCATGTCTTGTCTTTGGATATTAAACAGTGCTGTAACTATCGTTATGTCTTTCATTTAAATTCTTTCCCAAGTTTCGGGCAATTGATCTTTTAAAATTAAGTGCTCTAGTTCCGGTCCATACCATCTTTTTGGTGCGATAACTTTTTTATTTTTATTAGATGATAACCAAGCACCCCACCAAGCAAAGGTGCTATTCGCAATCACAAAATCGGAGCACATAGAAAGTAAACACAAATCAAAATGTCCTTTGAATATGCCTTCATTACTATCAACAAAAAAAGTATTACTATTTTGAAATACTTTCTGCTGCTTGCACCAAGTAATATCATCAGAAAATACTAAGATTGTCTTTCCTTCAAATTTACTCAGTGCTTCTCGATAATAATCAAGACTACAAAGACAATGCCTATTTTTGTTATGCTCTGCAAGAAAATCTCCTCTACGAACAACAACTCCGACAGGAGAATCTTTTAAGTAATCCTTACCATAATTATAACACTTTTCCTGAATAAAATCTAGAAATTCATAATTCTCTCTAACTTTATTCTCAACATGTTTGAAATATTTTTCAGATTCGAAATATCCAACTAAAGTAACATTATCAGGACATTCATCCATGAGTTCCTGACAGAAATGATATTGATCCAATTGCAAAAGATCACCATCAACAAATTCATATTTACCTTCAAAATGTTTCATCTTAAAACAACCCTGAAGTTCATGATGTATGAATCCACCATAATCATTATACGCAGAATGATCTGGAATACAATAGTCATATCCCTTATATTCAGCAAGTCCTAGCAGTCCTGCTGTTTGGAACATTTGATTTCCAAGCCTTCCAATCTGACCAAGATGATTAAATCCAATCATTTCAATAATACTCCCTAAATTGATGTACTAATGGATGTTGTGTATTTCTCCAATTTGCATTTCGTGTGCACTCCACAACATCTGAATTAAATGTTTCTTCTTCTCCTATTAAAGCAAAGAGTGTTGGAAAAAGTACATCATGTGCATATAAGGCATAAAACTCTTCACACAACCTATCAAGCAAATTTTGAGTTGTATCCAAATATCTAAACTTTTCTAGTGCTTTCAAAAAAGTTTGAACATGAAAAACACAAGGAGAAGCACCCCACCTAGAAATAGGTATGGCACCATCTATACCCTTTAAAATATTTTGATATCCTTGAGGTAAACAGCAGTTAATTCTAGTACCAAGTATTTTTCCCTCTTCAGAAAAATTTAACTCCCCCCTAATTAAACAATCTGGATCACACATAACCATCCAATCAGGATAATTACAATACTCAATTGCTCTAGTAACTCTATCAAGAACTGTATATGCACATTTTTTAATTGCCTCTTGATAAAATGGTTCTCGATAATTACCAATAGTATAATCGCATCCAGTGGTTCCTGCCGTAATATTAAAGGTATCAGACATAGTATCTTCTTCCAATAATGCCTTTAGATTTGTATGCTTATATTCAAGATAAGAAAAATCTAAACCACCATCAGAAACCAAATAAACAAAGGATTTTGGATAAATCTTTTTCAACTGTTCAACAGAATATTCAGTTGCTTTCTGTTCCTTATAAACACTATAAAAAAATCCAACACTCTTCATAATATACTCAACAAACTATTAACACGATTTATGTATGTGTGATTTTCTTTAACTAATTTCATACCATCTTCTATCAACTTAGCATTCTCTCTCTGTGCCATGGCATCATGAAAAAGTTGTGCGGTGTCGGAGTTATAAACACATTTTCCCTCTAACTCATTGTATATCTCTTCAGAATTAGTTACTCCAAGATGCCCATAACTAATATTTTTAAATACTCTACAAGTTAAAAGTCCTTGCTTAATATGAAGTGGTCCACGAATATCAACACCCAATAAGGACTCTCGCATTCTTCTAATCACTTCTTCATCTGACAAAGGATTTGTCCATGGATTATTGGAAATAAAATCATATCCTGCTTTTTGAACTTCTGCCAAAAATGGTTTCCAATTTGAAATATTTTCTCCCTCTCCAGAAGTACCTATGGTTCCACAAAAATAAATGTTTTGTTCTCTAGGAATATACATGTCATCATAATCTATTTCATGTGGCAATAGATTAGTTGCCCAACTAATATAAACCTTATCAAAATCATTCATCACATAGTCGTGATAGTCATTTTTAATTCTCACATTTTCAGATGTTTTTGAAACAAAATAACAAGCAGGTCCAACTTTAATAGCAGTATTTTTATCTAGTGAATATTCTTGAATATGGTCTTTAAAGTTTTTTGCTGCCATACGAATATCAATATATCTACCAACACCTTCATATTTTTTAGGTGAAGGACAATACATTATCATATAACAACTAGTTTCATTAAGAGGGATTTTAGAATCTGCAAATCCCTCACTAATGAAAAGTGTATTCTCATAATCAAAATCTTCAGGATAATCATTATCATGAAACCAATAGACATCATATCCCAGGTATTTAAACGCTTTGTAATATGACGAATGTACATAAGAATGAGTATGGGAATATAAAGGATGTCCCCATATAACAATTTTAGAATAAGGTATTTTCAAACTCATGATTTAAATTTTTCAATAATCTGAGAAGGCAACAGTGAATCACATCTAATCTTTTCAATCAGTTCAGAATCAAATTCTTCTTCTTTAATCCACCAATCTTCAAATGGACACTCCTTTCCATAGTATCCATTCTGCTCAACATATACATTAGAACAGAGAAGTAAATATCCTTTTTCTTCTAAGAAATCTCTTTGAGGTTTTCTGTATTGATCTCCATATAGATAACCATCATGTTCAATTGTAATTACTTTAAATGTATACTCGTCAAATGGAATAAGTTTTAAAACATCGATTGAAAGAGTATCAATATCAATTGAAATGTAATCAATATTTTTAGGAAACTCGCACTCTTCTAATTCTTTTTTATAGTCAACCTTTAGGGCATTTTCATTCAAATGTGTGCCCAACTTTCGTGTTGAAGGATAACTATCATTATACCCACTTTCAATTTCAATACTTAAAGAAGTCCAGTCAAGTTCTTGAAATGCAAAAGTATTATTGGAAAGAATTGAATGACAGGATCCAATATCTATACAATATCCATCCTTTTTAAAATTTAAAATGTTTGCAACAAATTCATCTTGTTTAGCATCAGAACAAAATCTCATTTTTTATCCTCAATTTTTTTAATTATCGTTTCAATAGTATCTATGAAGTTTTTATGAGACCAAGAATCTTTCCTCTCTTTAAGAGGTGCGAATCCATTTGAAATAATATCCTTAAGATAATTATCTTCAACACAAATAGAAGGAGTTGCATCCATGATATGTGAATACATCGATGTTTTGTTAATTGCTATTGGTCTTTCAACTGCTAAAGCGTAATCAATTACAGATGAGATTCCATTATAATCATGATAGTCTTGATAGAAAAACATATTTAAATCATTATCTGCAAGAAAATTTAACAAATCTTCATCACTAATAAAATCTGTAGTAATTTTTAATTCAATATTTGGATTAGTAATGTTTTTTCTACAAGCATCGAATATTCTTTCTGGTTGTTGATTAGACCCTGCATAAGTTCCATGAGTCAAATGCAATCTCAATTCAACATTTTCTTCAGTGAACTGCTCATTAACGACTCTACAAACTTCGTCATAGTATTTGTTAATCAATCCAAATCCAAAAGATCCTATGCGAATTGTATTCGTTTCTTCTTTTCTACTTTTTTTAGTATAAAAAGGAAGTGGTCTTGGAATTGCAAAATCTTTTTCATTATCACAATTCCAATATGGATGTTGATGAAGATAAGCATCAAAAAATTGCTCATAATTATAAGCATTATGTATCAAGTTAAATTGGCATATTTGTTTCTGCCTAAACTCATCAACCAATTCTGGTGTCACCCATTGGAGAACCCCACATCTATTGTAGATGATGGATGTGGGATTATACTTATCAACTGATACTTTTAATTCATCAACAGAATCCAACTCCAAATATACAAAATTATTATTATCAGATTGAGTAAGAATGTTACCCACTCTCAACCCGTACTGATGAACTCCACATTGCTTTTCAATTGAATTAATAATAAGTATTGTACTCATGATCAAATAATTTGAATATCAGGTAGTGGAAAAATAAATTTACCTCCGGACTTCATATATTCTTTTTCTCTTTGAATTATACCATTTTTGAAATGCCATGGCAATACAATCATATAATCTGGATTCAAATCTTTTACCTCTTGTTCCGAAATAATTGGAATATTAGTTCCCGGAGTCACACATCCAAACTTATCAGGATTAACTTCTCCAATAGCAGTAATGTCATCAGAAGTAAATCCACACCATTGAAGAAGAACATTACCTTTGGTTGATGCACCATATCCGTAAATAGTCTTACCATCAGAACGAAGAGCTCTTACAAGATTCACAAGAGAATCACGATGCTCATAAGTACGTTGAGCAAAATCAAAATATGGTTTAGTTGTATGAAGACCCATCTTATATTCTTCATCAATAAGCCAATTGATCACAGCATCATTAACTTTAATCGAAGTGTTAGTATCCTTACAAGCAGTAACAGCAAAACTGCCACCATTAATACCATTAAGAGTAACATCAACAATTTTCATTCCTGCTCTTTGAAGAATATTCTGAACAGAAAGCATCGAATAATATTCAATGTGCTCATGACAAGCAGTGTCATATGACAAAGATTTCAATGTTAAAGGAAGATATGCCTGCTCAAAATGCCACATACCATCATCAGAAAGAACAGATCGAATATCTCTTACAAAAGAAACAGGATCATCAAGATCATAGAAACATGCAATTGACATTATCAATTTTGCATTCTTATCCTTTTCGACAGAACGATAAGATTCTTCCGAGAAGAAATCTGCAACATAAGGAATTTCTTCTGGATAGTATTTTGAGAACTTTTTAATGGTTGGATCAATACCAATCCTTTTTACATAATCAGGAAATGCTTTAAGAGTTGTGCAATCATTAGATCCAATATCTACGACAACATCTCCAGGTTGAAGATCAGAAAGTTCAATAAGATAGTTCGCTTTACCAATAAGGTGCTGAACCATTGAATTATTCAGACCAGAACGATACCCATAATTATCACCATACATTTCTGTTGGTTCAAATGTATGTTTCAGTTGAACTAGATGACTAGATGGACTCCATACCAATTCTAATGGACCTCGATCAATTTCTTCATCAGGTCTGGGAAAAACTCCAGTTAGTTTTTGATTTCCAAGATTGAGAAAAGATACAAGATCTTTTTCTTTACTTACTCGACAAGATTCAATTTCAGTATACAAATTCATTTTTTTTCTCCATTGTTAATTTCAAATCAGATTCACACATTTCTTCAACTAATTTTTCAAATGTGTATTCAGGTTTCCATCCAAGTTCAGTTTTAACCTTAGTACAATCTCCAATCAGAGTTTCAACTTCTGCAGGACGATAGTATTCAGGATTAATTTGAACGATTGTTCTTCCGGTATTTCTATCTATACCAACTTCATCAATACCTTTTCCATACCATTCAATATCAAATCCCAAATGCTTACATGAAATATTTACAAAATCACGAACAGAATGTTGTTCTTCCATACTAAGAACATAATCATCAGGATGATCTGCCTGTAGCATCATCCACATACCTCTGACATAATCTTTGGCATGTCCCCAATCACGCTTAGCATCCATATTACCAAGTTCAAGAGGACCTTTTTTAATACCGACCTTAATCTCAGAAAGAGTTTTTGTAACTTTTCGAGTCACAAATAATTCACCCCTTCTTGGAGATTCATGATTGAAGAGAATTCCATTACACCCAAAGATATTGTATGATTCTCTGTAGTTTCTAACCAACCAATATCCATAAAGTTTAGCAACACCATAAGGAGATCTTGGATAAAATGGTGTTGTTTCTTTCTGAGGAGTTTCTTGAACTTTACCAAACATTTCTGAAGTAGATGCCTGATAAAATCTTGTCTTTTCTTCCATTCCAAGAACACGAATTGCTTCAAGAAGTCTTGTAACTCCAAGTGCATTAATGTCTGTAGTATATAAGGAATTTGAAAAAGAAACCTTTACATGACTCTGTGCAGCTAAATTGTAAATCTCATCTGGTTGTGTTTGCTGAATAAGTGAAGTCAGATTGGAGAAGTCTGACAGATCACCATAGTGCAAATGAATATTTGGATTATCCAACAACTGCTTAATTCTATCTGTAGGATCAGTTGTAGAGTTTCTGCGAATTATGCCGTGAACATCATAACCTTTTTCAAGAAGAAATTCTGCAAGATAAGATCCATCTTGACCAGTAATTCCTGTAATTAATGCATTTTTCATCAATACCATTCCTTAATGTTTTATATATTACAGTTTGATCCAACGTTCATTTGTAAGAGTCCACTCCACAACTTCACGAATACGACCACGAATATCTTTGGGAACCCAACCCATTTTCTTCATTTTTTCGCCAGAAAGTGCATAACGAAGATCGTGACCAGGACGTGCTGAATGAAAATCAACCATCTCATACTTCAGTTCTTTACCCTGAACATCAGCAATGATCTGTGCCAATTGCAGATTATTCAATTCTTCTGCACCAACAATGTTGAACTTAGGACACTTGGCACCACCCCAGTTACTTTCAACAACAGGTGGTTGGTCAAGCAAGAAGAGAAGTGCATCGGCAACATCCTCAGCATGAATATAGTGACGTGATCCAGGAATCTTCTTAGTAGGATCACTGTGAATGGTAATCTTCTCACCATCTCTCACACGTTTGATACACATTGGAATGTATTTCTCCGGATGTTGACGTTGACCGAAAACATTCATCGTGTGAGTGATGTAGATGGGCATCTTGTAAGTATTCTCAAATGCCACTGCCAGTTCTTCACCACCTGCCTTAGTTGCACTGTAAGGATTGGTAGAGTTGTATCTATCATTCTCACCATAAAGAATTCCATCAGGTGCAGGACCAAAGACTTCATCCGTACCAAAGTACACAAACCTTTCAAGGTTATCTAAACCACGGGCATAATCAAGGATGTTGCAGGTTGCCACAACATTGTCCATGACAAATTCCATGGGATACTCAATACTACGATCCACATGAGACCCAGCCGCAAGATGCAAGATATAATCAACCTTACCAATATCAGCAGCAATGAGTGGATTGACTGCTGCTTTCAGATCATGAAATACTATTTTAACACGAGCACGATCTTCTGTAGGAAAGTCTTTCAGAACGTCCTGAAGACGATTAAGATTTCCACTAAAGTCTAAACGGTCAAGTGTAACAACTTCCCAATCAGTATTCTTTAGAATTTGAGAAATCAAATGATGTGCGATAAATCCCGCACCACCAGTTACTAAAGCTCTCTTCATTTTAATTTTTATGTTATAGCAATTATTATACAAAAAAAGCAGAGTTTATGCAACCCTGCTTCATACGGTCTTTCATGCACGCCACTTGCTCTTTGTCCAGAAGCAAGAAACTGGGCGGGAGTTACCTCCATCCGCACCAACGTCATTTGAGAGATGCCGTAAACTCATAAGAGGGTCTAATGACTCCACCAGGATTTTTAAAGTCTCTCCATGACTTCGGGATTGAAGGGGTTCCTTCACCGACCAGGGCAGGTTTTAAGTCACTCCGAGACTGGATAAGGATTCTTACAATCGTCCTTGACATAGGCAGGAACACAATCTGGATCTAACCATTTTGCATATTCAATGTCTTCAATAGCAAGAAGCATCTGATCTCCATTATCAAACAAATAAACATCAGAGTATTTTTTAGTATACTCGTTTGCTTTTTGCATACGGAAATCAGGATTTCCGTTCAATTGAATGTGACCTTTCTGAACGAATCGATAAGGAAATCGTTCATGAATAACAATAGTCTTAGTTGAAGCAACAGACTTAGTATCTAAATCGTTCATGCAACCTCAACTGCTTGAAGATCTTGAAAAAGGTTTTCCATTAACATTTCATAATCATCAAGAGGTTCTCCAGAAAAGATAACTCCTTCAGATTCATAATATCGACGGATTTTTTTGTAAAGTTTCGGATTCTTTACATCAAGGTAAATATCACCATTAGCAGCAGAGCGCAAGATGCTAATATCTTTGGTCTTGAATTTTTCAGTCAGTGCCATTGTCCGTTTTAGTTACCCACACATTATAAAGTGTTTTGATTGTGTAGTCAAGTGTGCCGGTTTTTATACTGGCAAGTCGGGCATAAAGGATTTGAACCTTTGACCTTCCCGCCCCAAACGGGACGCGCTACCAAACTGCGCCAATGCCCGGTAAAGTAGGTTCCTATCGCCGCCAGTTCTGAACCTACCAAAGGGAACTGCCGCAGTTGAGTGGTTTCCCTCTCAACAGAAGTAATTATACTACTTCTTATGCCCTCTGTCAAAGGGTTCCCAGTGCTCCCATCCATACTTATGAACTAAATGCATTCCAATAATAGGAACAAACACTAGGAAAAATCCCATGACACCTAAGCACCATGGAGTTTGCATTATTGATCTAACAAAAAGTTGTACGTAACTCATTTTCTATACTTAACTGGCCAGGTAAATTCCATACCAAGAGTTAGTAATACTATAAAAACAAATACAAATAATCCTGTCATGCTGGATAATCCCACTTAATCTTTAGTTCTGTCTTGTGTTGTGGTCCCCACGTACCAGGATGATAGATGTAAGGAGCAGTGCGTATGGGGCAAGAATCCCCAGTACAAAGTAAATCATTTACAATCCTCCAGGATTCTAATACTTCTTCCGAATGAACAAAATGTGATTGGTCACCATTAATTGCTTCATACAATAACTTCTCATAACCATCGACACCCAACCAATCCGGATATCTATGAGTTAGTGTGGCAGTTTCAACATCATCATTAAAACCAGGTGCTTTCATATCAATACGAATATCAAAATGAGCATGTGGTTGCAATCTAATCACAATTCTGTCATTGTATTCATGACCAGAAAATAACTGTTGTGGGGGTGCTTTAAGTTTCACCACAACCTCAACGCATCCATAAGGCATACATTTACCTGTTAAGATGCGAAAAGGAACTCCCTCCCAACGCCAGTTATCGACATATAAAGTACCAGAAACGAAGGTAGGAGTGTTACTGTCAGGATCAACACCCTGCTCAGATTTGTACGTGTTGTATTGTCCAAGGATCATGTCCCTCCCTAAACGAGTAGCAGCAAGAACTTTTGTTTTCTCACGACGAATTTCCTTTGCATCCATTTTGCACGGAGCTTCCATAGCAATAAGTGCTAGAACCTGAAGAATATGATTCTGCAACATATCACGAACCGCACCTGCAGTTTCATAATATTGAGCTCGACCTTCACAACCAAATGTTTCAGTTGCAAAGATTTGTACTTCTTCTACATATTGACGATTCCAAAGTGGTTCAAGAATAACATTGCTAAACCTTGTAGCAAGAATATTATTGACAGTATCTTTACCAAGATAATGGTCAATGCGATAGACTTGTTTTTCCCGTAGATGTCTGCTAACCACAGACTGTAAATGATCAGCAGATTTATAGTCGTGTCCAAAGGGTTTTTCGATAACCAATCTGGACCTTTCCGGATCATCGAGAAGTCCGGTTTCTTTGAGATTGATGATAGCATTCGCATATCGTTCTGGCGGTACGGACAGAAAATAAGTATTATCGTGTAGATAATCGGGCAAATAACGTAGTGTTTCTACATTATCCAAATCCGCAGAAACATAATCTAACTGTTGTAAAAATTCTTGCGGATATTCACCAAGAGATTCTTTCCATTGTTGCACTGAAGGTTCTCTTCTGGCACAACCAGTAATCAAGAAATTATCTGGAAGAAGTTTTTTCTGCCAGAGTTTGTATAGTGCAGGAATTAGTTTCTTCTTACAAAGGTCTCCCGTTGCTCCGAAGATAACAATTCCTTTAGTGAGCTGTTCCATTTCCATTATAGTCATCCGAGTCGTAATATACCGTGTCACCTTTAAATCGTCCAAATGCGATGGTGGCACATACAAAGGGTAGTGCTCCCCATAGTAAGACATCAGCGAACGTCATGACCACCAAACATAGAACGCATTCCATTCAAAACCTTGGCTGTGAAAGCACCCAAACGGCGCGACTCAAAACGTGCCCACAGCGCACTGCTAATAACAGGAGCGGGTACGCCAAGATCCACAGCAGCGTGAATCGTCCAACGACCCTCACCGCTGTCTGATACTCCACCATCGAATTTGCTAAGTTCTCTATCGTGCCGTAGAACATCAGCGGTAAGATCGAGTAACCAAGAACCAACCACAGAACCACGACGCCATAACTCAGCAACCTCAGAAACGTCAATATCATATTGATAATCCATCGGATTCTCCATCGGAGCCACCTCAGCATCACCTGCCTTGACGTACTTGCTCCCAGCATTAGCTTCATGCAGGATATTAAATCCTTCTGCGTATGCTTGCATGATTCCATATTCTACACCATTATGAACCATCTTTACAAAGTGACCTGCTCCAGGTGGTCCACAATGCAACCATCCGTGTTCTGCAGATGTCTCACGACTCAAAGGATCAGTGCGATGGGCAGATCCAATACCTGGTGCGAGTGCCCTGAAGATAGGAGAGCAGACGGATACTGCAGTATTTGAACCACCAACCATAAGACAGTATCCACGCTCCAGACCGTAAACACCACCACTAGTACCACAGTCAAGATATTGGATGCCCAGTTTAGACAACCTTTCTGCCCTGC
>Ga0181568_10001503_pt1 | contig 21506 bp, 22 predicted proteins | sample 101ome_20_FD_133758 | JGI IMG/M metagenome (GOLD analysis project Ga0181568, IMG submission 133758) | Coastal salt marsh microbial communities from the Groves Creek Marsh, Skidaway Island, Georgia - 101404AT metaG (megahit assembly) | ecosystem: Environmental > Aquatic > Marine > Intertidal...
AAAAATATATTAAATTTTTAAAAATTATATTTGAGGGAGGAGAAAGCAAGAAACTCTCAGATGAGGGTACGTCGATGTTTAAGAGTCCAGAGGGGTTATTTATTGAAATTAAAAAAATTTATTCAAATAATGAGTCACAATTAGCAGGATTTTGCCAACCTTGTCTCAGAAAAATTAATGCAAAAGAATTTATAAATGAAAATAAACTAGAGGTAATTAGTGAAGCAGAGAGCCCGAATGGAAAAATTTATTTTTTTAAAGATCACGAGGGTATTATTTGGCATTTAAAAGACTACCAAGATAGAGACTGGACTAATAACTGGTAATTTTAAGCTAAATTCAATTCTGCAATTAAGGATTTTAAGTCAAGTGCTTTGGTATACATTTGTAATTGATTGTCCTTATTATATGGCCAAAGATCTTTAGGCTTATCCCAATATAACTCCACTCCGTTTTTGTCTGGATCATCTAAGTATAAGGCCTCACTGACTCCATGATCGCTGGCGCCTACTAAAGGTATATTATTTTTTTGAAGACGCATTAAAGCATCAGCCAAATCTTTTCGCTCCGGATACAAAATTGCTAAATGATAAAGCCCCGTGGTACCAATGGGTGGTGGCATACCTCCACTGCTCTGCCAAGTGTTTAATCCAATATGATGATGGTAGTCTCCTGCTGCAATAAAAGCAGCTTGATTACCTAATCTTTGCTTTAATTCAAACCCAAGAACTCCGCAGTAAAATTCTAATGAACGATTAAGGTTAGCTACTTTTAAGTGAACGTGGCCAATTTTTACTTTTTTATTAATGTTGCTCATGCATCTTCATTGAATGATTGATCGACTGGTAGTTGCATTCCATTTAATAATTGATTTGTCTTGGCCGCTAAAGAGACAATTCTTAAGAACTCAGCGTGTTCCGCTTGCGTTAAACCTAATTTTCTAGCTGCCGCTGTATGAGAGTGGATACAATAACTGCAATTATTAGTAATGGATACCGCCATATAAATTAACTCCTTAGTTTTTTTATCTATTAGGGTTTCTTTGGACATAGTAGATTTTACTTCCTGCCAAATATCCTTAAGGAGTACAGGATTAAAAGATAAATATTTCCATAGATTACCAATATAATCAGTACTTCTTGTTTTTTTTATGTCATTAAATACCTCTTGGGTTATGGGATCTTCAAAACTATCGTTCAATTTGACTGTAGACATGTCTTCTCCTTTTCCTAATTGATTATTAATTATTAAATCATAAAATCCCGATGGTTTGTCAAATTTTATTTTTCGCAATATTAATTTATTAACGTTTGGTTTTTTAGCAGCTTTTGCCTCTGGCTTTGGTCAAACCTTTTTTATTTCACTCTTTAGCAATGATTTTAGATCTACCTTTAACTTATCTAATACGCAGTTTGGAAGTCTTTATTCAATTGCTACAATTTTAAGTGCAATAACAATTATTTGGGCAGGTAAACTCATCGATGTAGTTCCACTAAGGAGGTATACATTAATAATCATAGTCTGCCTTGCAGGAACATGCCTGATGGCAAGTTCTGTTTTTCATGTAGTGATGTTATTTATAACAATTTATTGTTTGAGGTTATTTGGACAGGGTTTAATTAGTCATACCTCTAGAACCACCATGGCTCGTTATTTTGATACCAATCGAGGCAAAGCGTTAGCTATTTCTGGATTTGGATTTTCATTTGGAGAGATGATTTTTCCCTCAATAGTCGTATCTTTACTTATTCTTATTGGTTGGAGAATGACTTGGTTTGCGTCTTCAATCTTTATAATTGTCTTTTTTGGAACCCTATTTTTCTTTTTATTGCGAAATAAAAAATATGTAAATGAGACTATAGAAGCTGATCTATCTAACCCAGTTTCAGTTTCATGGCGTCGAAGAGATGTCTTAAAAGATAAAAAATTTTACTTTTATCTTCCTATTTCTCTTATTATGTCATTTACAGTAACTGGTTTTTTATTTCATCAAGTATTTATTGCTGAAATCAATAGCTGGAAAATTACAGATATTGCCCATAGTTTTATTTATTACGCTATGGCAGGAATATCCGGTTCTATAATAGGTGGTTTACTCGTAGATAAGTTCAAGGCAAGAAACTTGGTTCCATTCTACTTGCTTCCGATGATGTTGATATTTTTTATTATGTTATTTAGCAATAACGTTTTAATTTTATATCTCTATATGGCCGGATTGGGATTATCAAACGGTTTAAATGAAAACATAGCAAATTCTCTTTGGGCAGAACTATATGGTATCAAAAATCTTGGTGCTATCAGAGCCATGCTTACCTTTTTTGGAGTATTGGCCTCAGCCGCTTCTCCCTTTCTCTATGGAATGATTTTAGACAAGTTTCATAATATTTACCCATTAATTATTTTGGGGATTGTATCTATAATTGGTTTCTCTCTTTTAGGATATTACGGAAAAAAAATTAATTAACTTCATATCCTTTTTTAAAGGCCTCTATAGCTATTAACGCACATCCCTTTGCATCGGATAAGGCATCGTGATGATTAAGAGGTATTCTTAAATTCTTACAAACTGTATTAAGTTTGTTATTTTCAAAATTCCAAAAATTTCTCGCTATAGAAACCGTATCTCTAAACTCTTGCTTCGGTAAATCTATTTTATAATAATAACAACAAGAGTGTAGAACCGATCGATCAAAAGGTGCATTGTGCGCAAAAAAATAATCAACTGTATTTAATTCAACTTCAATCTCGCTCCAAATTTTATTAAATGGTTTAGCTGTTTTAAGCATCTCCCAAGTTAAACCATGTATGTCTGTAAAGTGCACTTCAGGTTTAGGTGGTTTAATTAAAAAAGAATTTTTTTTAAGTATCTTAATTTTATTAAAAATTACATAACCAATTGCACAAGCAGAAGTTCTTTCACTCGTTGCGGTTTCAAAGTCTATTGCAGCGTATAACTGCATTAAAACATCTGATTTATTATATCAGCGTATTTTTTTTGAACTTCGTGCCTTCTAACCTTCATAGTGGGAGTCATTAAATTATTTTCGATAGTAAAGGGTTCATCAATAATTGAAAATTTTTTAATTTTTTCTGGTTGTGTTAATTCAAGATTGATTTGATCAATAATTTTTTGAATTGTTTCTTTGGATGCATTAAGTTCTTTATTTGAAACAATCAGTGCTGCAATATAGTTTTTTTGTTCACCAAAGACACAAACTTGTTCAATTTCTGCGGATAAACTGAGTAAATTTTCAATTTTAGATGGAGCGATATTATCTCCCCCAAGAGAGACGATTATATCTTTCTTGCGATCTGTTATTTTTAAATAACCATCTTGATCAAATTCACCAATATCACCGGTATAAAGCCAGTTATCTTTTATAGTTTCATTGGTAGCGTCATCATTGTTCCAATATCCAATCATTAAGTTTTCACCTCGAACTAGAATTTCCCCATCCTCTGCTAATTTAACTTCAACACCAGGAAAAATAGGTCCAACTGTATCGACTTTTATTCGATGAAGCGGATTGCAGCTAACGACTGGGGATGTTTCCGTTAATCCATAGCCTTGTAAGGTCTTCAATCCAAGAGCGTTTAAAGACTCTCCTACTTGTTGATCTAAAGGACCTCCTCCAGAAACAAAGGCTTCCAACCTTCCACCAAATTGTGTTTTTACTTTTTTTCGAACAAGTTTATCTAGAATGAAGTTATTTATGATTTCCAGAATATTTAATTTTTTATTATTTAATTTTTTTACTCCAAGAGAGATCGTTCTATTAAATAATTTTTGTTTAAATGAAGATTGATTTTTTAAATTAATCTGCATTTTTGCATAAAGATTATTATAAAATCTTGGTACAGCCGTCATAATGTGTGGTTTGGCTATTTTGATTGTAGGCAATAATGTATCAATGCTTTTATTATAAAATACTTGGGCTTCCATCATAATTTGTACAAATTGAACAGCGTGCTCATAAGAATGAGACAGTGGCAACCAAGTTAAAAAAGTTAAATCAGGTTTTTTTAAAGATTCTAGAAGCTGGTAGGCCCCCTCACAATTACTTAGTATACCTCCGTGACTTAATACTACGCCTTTTGGTAGTCCCTGAGTTCCAGATGTGTAAATTATACAAGAAGGATCAGTTCGAGTAATTTCATTAATTAAAGAAGGTTGATTAGTATTACTTTTAGGAAGTTGATTTAGGCAAACCATATTGGGCATATTCTCAATTTCAAAATCATCAAAGCAAATTATAAATTGTAATTCATAGTTAATTTTCTTACAGGCGGTATTGATAGTTTGAAAAAGTGATTTATTTGAAACAATTAAACCTTTAGGTTTTGCGTCTGCTAGGATGTGTTCAAAATCTCTTGAGGTATAAGTGGTATAGTTCGGAACAGAAATTAATTTGCTAGACATAATAGCAATATCAGCTGCCATCCATTCAGGCCTATTTTCAGATACCAGCATTACCCTATCCCACTCTTGTAGACCTTGATCTATTAAATAGGATTGAATTTTTAATATTAAATTTTTCGTGTCTTTCCATTTTAAAGTATGGATTTCTCGACTAAAGGGATCTGTTCTTAGTAAATGTATTTTATCTAAATTTTTTTCTGCTTTCGAAAAAAAAAGCTCGGGTAAGCTAGAAAGTTTATTCATTTCATCAATAGATTATAAAAATTATCCATATTAATCATCAAATTTTCATCATATGTAACAAGATGATTGTTTTCATCAATAAATAATTTCATTTTAGGATCATTAGCGATTTCATATATTTTTTCCCCCATCCAAAATGGAACAACGTCATCTCCTTTTGCATGCATGATAAAAATAGGTGAAAAGTTTTTATAAATTTTGGAACTACTAAGAAACTTATCTTTCAACATCCAGGACACAGGTAAATAGGGATAGTGATATTTTGCAGCGTCTATCATTGATGTAAAAGGAGCTTCCAAAATCACACCTTTAAATCGATATTTGCTTGCCATTTCTAGGGCAACAGCAGTTCCCAAAGACTCACCATAGATAATTATATCCTGAGGAGAAATATTTTGATTATTTAACCATTGTAAAGCTGACTCAGCATCTAAATATAAACCCTCCTCAGTAGGAGTGCCGGTATTACCACTATATCCCCTCCATGAGATTAAAATAATATTCTGCTCATATTTAGAGAGTTTATTTATTTTATAGAAACGATTTTCAATGGGTCCAGCATTTCCATGAAACATAAGTAAAGTTGTTTTAGTAATACTTGGATGTTGAAAAAAAATAGATCTAAGCTGATCCCCGTCATTATTATCTATAAATATTTCGTTGGCATTAATAATCAAACTTTCATCGTCATAATTGTCAACGTTAGGTAGATACAATAAAGATCTTTGTTTTAAATAAACAAAAATAACTACACTGATGTATAAAAGAAAAAGGACGAGTATGATTTTAATTATTATAGAAATATTCACTTAATTTTATAAATAAACTTATCAAAAAAACCATTAGCTGAAGCTTTAAATTTTTTAAGATTATTTGAAAAAGTTAAGTTTGATTTTTTATCTTTATAATAGATATGACCTTTTGATGGAATATTTTTATCCAATGATCCTGTGGAAATAGCTATATAGTCATCAGATAGAATTGATTGAAAAAATAAAGAGCTGCCACATTCAGAACAAAAACCTCGTTTAAAGTTTTTACTAGAATTAAACCACTTTAATTTTTTTTTAGTTATAAATTTTAAATTCTCTTTTTTTACTTTTGTATAATTGCTAAATTCAGCATTCGATTTTTGACACATTGTGCAATGACACAATACAGAATATCTGCATTCATTTAAAATTTTAAATGAGATATTTTTACAAAGACAAGATCCATTAATAAATTTCATTTTGGTTGTAAAAGATTTTTAATAAGAGATATCCCATTTTTTTTCTTAAAGTCATATGATTTTTCGAATGATGTTAACTGCCAACCTGACATTCTAGACTTGATTTCATTTAAATTATTTTCCTTCCAAATATCATTGCATGTTTCATCCTTCCACAGTACTTTTTCTTCATTAGTCCTAGCACATCCATAACAGTAACCTGTAGAAGGGTCCGTTCTACAAACAGAAATACAGGGTGAAATAATTTTTTTCATAATGTTTTAATTATTCCTAATAATAATGGTTAAAAAACTGAATTAGTATGAGTTTTTGATTATAATTTAAAGAAAATGATAATTGAAAATATAAAAAATTGTTGTAGTTTGTTGACACGTTCCGCAGTAGCTCAGCGGTAGAGCATTCGGCTGTTAACCGACAGGTCGTAGGTTCGAATCCTACCTGCGGAGCCATTTATTTTTAAATGTCCTCCAAACAATTATTATCTACCATTTGTTTAGTGCTTGCCGCATTAATTTGGGGCACCGCCTTTGTTGCACAAACAACAGGGATGGAATACGTTGGACCGTTAACTTTTACTAATATTCGATTTATAATCGGCTCCATTTTAGTAGCACCCTTAGCCCTTAGGGAAATTTCAAAATTTAAAAAAATCAAAAATAAAAATAAATTATTTATTATTATGTTTTTAACAGGTCTGTGCTTACTTTTAGGGTCCTATCTACAACAGTACGCTCTTCAGTACACTAAAATTGGAAATGCCGCTTTTTTAACGATACTTTATGTACCATTTGTTCCGATTATTTCTCGTTTTTTTTTAAACAAAAAAATTCATTGGAGTATTTGGTTCTCAGTTTCTATTTGTTTGATAGGTTCATATTTTTTAACTATTCAAAATAATTTTGAAGCACAGTTTGCAGATATCTTAGTTGTAATATGTGCAGTTTTTTTTGCCTTACATTGTATTTTAATAGATGAATTTTTTGAAATTGTTGATGCCCCGTTTACATTGGCCACTACTCAATTTTTTTTATGTTTTATAATAAGTCTTCCATTAATTTTCATTTTTGAAAATCCTACCTTTGAAGGAATTCAAAAAGAAATTTTTGAATTACTTTATGTGGGCATAATGTCTGTGGCTATTGCTTTTACGTTGCAAATTATTGGGCAAAGACATGTAAAACCCTCCACTGCCGCAATTACCTTTTCACTAGAGGGTATATTTGGTGCGCTAGCGGCCTGGGTTATTCTTAGTCAGGTATTAACTCAATTACAAATAGTGGGGTGTTTTTTAATTTTGATGGGAGTATTGATCGCACAGTTAATTCCTCTGTTTAATCAAGAGGCAGCTGATACTCGCTTTTATAAAGATTAAATCTTTATTCACAATATAAAATATTATAAGTTCTCTTTTATGAGCGAGGATAGTAAATTTTTTATAAAAGACAGCGATGTGCCAAAACAATGGTACAACCTGGTAGCGGATTTAAAGGAGCCCATGAGCCCCCCTTTACATCCAGGAACAAAACAACCCATCGGTCCTGATGATTTAGCACCGCTATTTCCAATGGATTTAATTTTGCAAGAAGTCTCTCAAGAAAGGTACATTGATATACCCAAGCCTGTAATGGAAGCTTACAGTCGTTGGAGATCCACTCCTTTGGTTAGAGCAAGAGCTTTAGAGAAAGCTTTAGATACCCCAGCGAGGATTTATTATAAATATGAAGGTGCAAGTCCCTCTGGAAGTCACAAACCTAATACGGCCTTAGCTCAAGCCTTCTATAATAAAGAAGCAGGCGTTAAAAAAATTGCTACTGAAACTGGTGCTGGTCAGTGGGGTACTGCTTTATCCTATGCTGGCGCAGTCTTTGGAATTGAAATTCAAGTTTTTATGGTAAGAGTTAGTTTTAATCAAAAACCATATCGAAAAGCTATTATTGAAGGATACGGCGGAAAAGTAGTTGCTAGCCCATCTAATTTAACAAATTCAGGAAAAGCAATACTTGAAAAAGATCCAAATAATTCTGGTTCATTGGGTATTGCTATTTCTGAGGCAGTTGAAGTAGCAGCTACTAATAATGATACCAATTATGCATTGGGAAGTGTTTTAAATCATGTACTGATGCACCAATCCATTATAGGTCAAGAAGCTCTAATGCAAATGGATATGGCGGGTGATTACCCTGATATCGTTATTGGGTGCACAGGTGGTGGGAGCAATTTCTCAGGATTGTGTAATCCATTTCTTGGAAGAAAATTTAGAGGAGAACAAAATGTTCATGCTATTGCGATCGAACCTTCCTCATGCCCTTCCTTAACAAAAGGAAAGTATTCCTACGATTTTGGAGATACCCTTAAGTCAACCCCTCTTATGAAAATGCATACCTTGGGATCAGATTTTATGCCATCTCCCACTCATGTAGGTGGATTGCGTTATCACGGAATGGCACCAATGCTTAGTCATCTTGTGCACCATGGTCACGTTGAACCAAGAGCCTATAATCAGAAAGAGTGTTTAGAAGCCGGAATTAAATTTGCTAGAACAGAGGGTATTATGCCAGCGCCAGAGGCAACACACGCTATTAAAGGTGCTATAGATGAAGCTCTGAAATGTAAAGCTGAGGGTAGTTCTAAAGCAATATTATTCAACCTTTGTGGACATGGGCACTTTGATATGCAGGCTTATATGGATTACTTCTCAGGAAGTTTAGCTGATGACTCTTTTGATCAAAAAGCTTTTGAAAAGTCTATGGCTGCCATTCCAGCTGTAAATTAAACTACAACTGGCAGATCATTAAAATTTGATGTGTAGGCGGGGCTGAGATTTTTTCTTCTTGTGAGATAAAATTTTTCATAGTTTTCTTTTGCTATGCAAATGGTCCCGCTACCATACCTTTGATTTAATTTATCAAACACCCTATTTACTTTAATGTTTTTAAGCAGGCTTTCCTCTGATTTTTGAACAAACAAATCTCTAGTATATACTCCTTCAGGTGTTAAATCCGATAATAGGACGCCTGCTTTTTTATATTTAATACCCGGTCGATAAATTAATTTTAAAGCGGCAATAGCTTTTCTAATAATTTCAAATAAGTCATTGGTAGGAGTGATAAAATCTAATGTCTCAAAACCATAATACTGATGATTGCTTTTATTAAACTTATTTGAACGAATAAAAACACTAATTTTTTTAGACTGTAAGTTATCATTTCTAATTTTTTCTGAGGCTCTTGTTGCATAGGAAATGACTCTTTTCTCTAAATCCTCGAATAGCTCAATATAATTCTCAAAAGATCTCGATACTCTGCACTGTTTTTTATTTTCTTGTTTATCTAAAACTGGAAAGCATATCTCACCATGAAGTTCTCTGTAAGTTCTCTCCACTACCACGCCTAAATGTTGCCTTATCCAACGCGGATCGGTTTTATAAAGATCGTAAGCTGTATAGATATTATTATATTGAAGAAATTTTGCTATTCTGCTTCCTATACCCCAAATGTCTCCTACATCTAAAATTTTTAATGATATTTCTACCTGTCTTGGCTCAACTAACTCAACTATCTGAGATCCAATTTCATCTTTTTTTGCTAAATAATTAGCAACTTTGGATAGTGTTTTATTTTTTGCTATTCCTATGCTCACAGGTACATCTAGCCACTTTTTAATAATTTTTTTGATCTCTTGGGCTCTATCAACAAAATTTCTATTAGAATATTTGTTAAAAATTAAAAAAGCCTCATCTACAGAGTAGACCTCTAAGCGATCAGCATAGCTTTTTAAAATATTCATTACTCTAGAAGATATATTTCCATATAAATTATAATTTGATGAAAAAACATAAACGGAATTAAGTTCTACTAGCTTTTTTATTTCAAAAAAGGGTACTCCCATCTTAATTCCAGCTTTTTTAGCTAAGGAGCTTCTTGCGATAACACAGCCATCATTATTAGATAAAACCACTACTGGTTTTTTTTTTAAATATGGCCTAAAAATAGCCTCACATGAGGCATAAAACGAATTACAGTCAACAAGGGCAATGATACTCATTTATTTAATAAATTGATGAATAACACTTGTTACCACACCCCAAATTTCCAAACTTTCGCCTTCTGGGATTAAGATATTTTGATATAGAGGATTTTCAGATTTTAAGACTATTTCCCCCATTGGCTTGATAAGTAATCTCTTAACCGTTAAATTTCCTTCAAGCACAGCGATTACAATATCTCTATTTTTAGCTTCTATACTTCTATCTACTATCAAAATATCTCCGTTGTTTATTCCCACATCAATCATTGAGTCGCCGCTAACTTTCATTAAAAAGGTCGATAAGTAATTTCTAATTAAAAGCTCTGATAAACTTAGATTATTTTCTATATAGTCATCAGCCGGAGATGGGAAGCCAGCTGAAATCCTAGATAGAATATAAGGGATAGGGTATTCTTTTTCAGGTATTTTCACATGACCTACCACTTTTTTGTTCATATTTTGTTCTTATAAACTATAATTCTAATTATTGGAATAAAAAAGAAGTGGTTATTTATTGTGCTCGTCAATCTTCTGATTAACGATGGCTAATTGCTCACAAAGGTTTTTAGTATGAGAAATAAAAACATATAAAACTAGATAAAGTGAAATAAAAATTAAAATAAAATCAAGATTAATTACTTTAGTTGCTTTTAAAAAAATTTTATTAATCAAAATAGAACCGATAAGACTGGTAATTATTGGTGCAAGACGAGAAAAAATTAAAAAATTACGAATTAATAGGTTTCTCTGATTATATAAATTTGTATTATCAACCATATAATTAACTAATATAAATATAAAATGGGTAAAATAGAAGCCATAAATATCAGTCATATAAGCGAAACAGATACAGTATATGTTAACCAAGCTTTTTTAGAAAAAAACAAAGGTATAGTTAATGATAGGTATTACAATAATTATAAAAATTCAATGGAACAGGTAACCTTAATAGACAAAGAAGAAATAGATTTATTTAATTACAATATTAAAAATAATATTGATTATAAAGACTTTAGAAGAAATATTATAGTTTCAGGAGTAAATTTAATACAAAACTTAAATAAAACTATTTTAATTAATGATGTTAAACTAAAAATACATGAGATTTGTCAGCCTTGTAAGTACTTACAAGATAAATTAAAAATACCTGAATTAGTAAAACTATTAGTAAATAAGAGCGGTGTCAGAGCTGAAATATTAACTAGTGGTTTTATTAAAGTGAATGATAAAATAAAAATTACTTAATATTTACTCCCAAATATCAAAAAAGTTTCTAGATTTACCTGGTGTTAAAATTGATAATGGATTAAATAAAAAATTTGTCTTATTATCTTCTTTTTTAATTTTAAAATCTGCTGCCAACAAACTCTCTTCAACATTTTTTCCAAATAATTCATTAAGTATTGGGATATCCTTAAAATTTTTTTCAAATAAATAAAGGGGCCCATATGTACCACTCACTAATGCTGTTTTCTCTCTAGGATTAGCCTCTCCCTTAAATGAAAAGGCAACGGTCCCTCCTAGCATTAGTGCATGATCAAAATTAAATTTATCACCCTTTTTCTCAAGTGGCACTTCTAAATAATTAAATTCATCTTGCGAATTACTGAGAATAGAAAATACATCAAAAACTCTGGCAGAAAGTATTAAATTATAAAAATCAGAGTCTTTATTTACAGAAAAATCTTTGACTTTTATATTAATATTATAATCATCAAATTTTATAAATTCTCCCTTTCCAAATAAAGCCCCTCCAATCATATTTTTTGTAATTTTTTGAGCTTTAAAAAATTCCCCAGCGTTCTTAGAATATAAGTAAATTTGTTTATTTGAATTAGATTTTGGGAGGATTGAAAATTCAAATTCTTTATTTGAATCATAAAAAGTTAAAGACTCAAAGCCTTGATCATATACATAATCTAACGTGGGTGAATATAAAAAATATTCATCTGAGACTTTCATTTTAGATATATCCCATTTGAATATAATTTTTTTATTTAAGCTATTATTATTTTGAGGTTTTGGGAATAATTTCTTAAATTCATCATAAGTAATTTGATCAGTTGTTAGGTGAATAATTATTTCATTTTTTTTATATTTTATCACACCAAAATTTTTACTTTTATTTAAGTTAAAATTGAACTTAATTTCATCTATCTGCTTTTCTTTAAAACTTAAATCAATAGAAATATCATTTTTCTTGTAAGAAAATTCATATGCTTTTAAATTTAAAGAAAAAATTAATAAAAATATTAAATAAGTTATTCTCTTAGTCATTTTGATTTAATAAACTACTTTCTAAAAAATCGAATATATTTCCATTTAATACATTATCTACGTTTGAAGTTTGATGGTTAGTCCTTAAATCCTTGATCATTTTATATGGGTGCAAAACATAACTTCTAATTTGATTACCCCACCCTATTTCTTTTTTACTACTTTCGTTTTTCTTTTTTTCTTGGTTTTTTTTATCTAATTCTATCTCATAAATTCTTGATTTTAACATTTTCATAGCTGTATCTCGATTCCTATGTTGAGATCTCTCAGATTGGCTTTGAACTACAACATTATATTTTAAGTGTGTTATTCTTACTGCACTATCAGTTTTATTTATATGTTGTCCTCCTGCACCAGACGCTCGATAGGTATCTACTCTTAAATCTTTGGCATTAATTTCAATTTCAATATGTTCATCGATTTCCGGGTATACCCAAATGCTACAAAAACTAGTATGTCTTCTTTTGTTTGAGTCAAATGGTGAAATCCTAACAAGCCTATGTATGCCAGATTCATTTTTCAAATAACCATAAGATTTAAATCCACTCAAAAGGAGCGTAGCATTTTTAATTCCCGCCTCTTCTCCTCTTTGGTAATCTATCATTTTACAATTATAATCGTTACTATCTGCAAATCTCTCATACATTCTTAATAACATTTCAGCCCAATCTTGACTTTCTGTTCCACCTGCGCCTGCATGAATTTCTATAAAGGCATTACAATCATCAGTTTCTTTATTTAGTAATGATTTAATTTTTAATTTATTAAAATTATCTTTTAGGGTTATTAGATTTGACTCTAATTCTTTTTTTTCTTTTTCATCTAATGATTCATAGATCTCTAGAAAGTCTTTTAATCCTAAATATTGATCATTTAATTGATCATACTCATTAATTAATAGAGTGAAGTTTTTTAATTCTATTTGATTTTTATTTATTATATCTAACTTATTCCAATTGTTTGAGTCTGATAAAATAGAATTAATTTCAATTATTTTTAATTTGATTGAGTCATAGTCAAAGACTCCTCCTTGTCAATACTGACAAAGAATTTAAATCTTTAAGTAAGGTTGATATTTCAAATCTATCCATTAATTAATTCCACCAATTTCATCTACTTTATTTAGATTGTCAATTTTTTCAAGTTGTTCACTAGTGAAATAGTCAAATATAAATTTTTCATCATTGGTAAAACTTCCATTTTCAGGATTAATTTTTTTAAGAATAAGATTATCAGGAATAAAAAAACTCAAATCCTCATCTTTATTATCTACTAAATAGTTTTCAATAAAGCTTTGAAATATTGGCAATGCCACAGTAGAACCAGACTCCCTAAAACCAATTTTTTGAGGTTGGTCATAACCTACATAAACTCCTACTATAAATTCTGGTGTTAGTCCGAAAAACCATAAATCTTTACTATCGTTAGTGGTGCCAGTTTTCCCAGCTATTGGATAATTAATATGATTAAGTGCCTTACCAGTACCTCTTTGAACCGCCCCTTCTAGAATATTTAAAATTTGAAAAGAAGTCTGCTGTGAAATAACATTTCTTTTTTCTAAGTTTAATTTAGGCTTTCTATAGGATCTATCATCTAAATTAAACTTACAAAAATCACAGCTATAATAACCTCTGTTGACTACAATCTCACCTTTATCAGAGACAACTTTTTTAATAATGCTTGGGCTTACTAAGTAGCCACCATTTAGAAATATTGAATATGATTTTGTTAAATTGATTAGACTATTTTCTATAGAGCCAAGTAATATAGAATAAAGATCCTGGTCTTTATTAGATTGGTATAATTCTATATCATTTAAAAAATTATTAATTTTTTGCAGACCTACATCAAGGCCAATTTTTAATGTAACTAAATTGTTTGATGTCTCTAAGGCATTTCTAAAAGTCATTTGACCATAAGATTTATTTGAATAATTTTTAGGAATCCATAATGGTAGGTTATAACCTTGATCTAGTAAAATATTTGAGTCTAAGATTAGACTATTAGGCAAAAAAGCACCTGTATCAATAGCATAGGCGTATACAAAGGGTTTAATGGATGAGCCTGGTTGCCTAAAGGCTTGAGTTGATCTATTAAAATTAGATGCCTTATAACTGGTTCCACCTACCATAGCTAAAATATCCCCATTATATGGATCCATAACAAGCACAGAGCCATTTATTTTAGGAGGGTGTACAAGAAAGTATTCTGATTGAATCATTGAAACATAAACATATTGATTAATTTTTAGAAAACTTGCAGGGTTTATCTTATTAGAACCATATAGATTTTTATTACTCTCAATTTCAATTTCTTTATTATCTCCTATTAAATTAAGTAAAATTTTACTATTCGAAATAGATATAATTTTTGCAATTTCCCATACTTTATCATAGTCATTTTTGAGAATATCTTTTATATTTTCAAAACTACCATTCCAATCATAGTATTTTTTTTCAAAAAAAGATAAATTATCAAGAAGTGATTTCTCAGCTAAGAATTGTATTTTTTGATTTATTGTTGACTGTATGTAAAAGGAATTGTTACTTATAACATCATTATTACTAATTTGACTTAAAATATAATCAGTTTTATAATCTAATTCATATTTATAATCGCTTCTTTCTGCTAATTTAATTTCCAAGTTTGAATATTTTTTAAAATCTAATTCTGTTAGATAACCATTTTCTTTCATTTGAAGCAAAACATAGTTTCTTCTATCCAATGCTTTTTTATAATTTTTTTGTGGGTCATAATTATTAGGCCCTTTTGGAAGAGCCGCAAGATATGCGTATTCATCTACAGTAAGATCATAAATTGATTTTTGAAAATAATTATTTGCAGCTGAAGCTATACCGTATGATCTTCTACCAAAATATATTTCATTTAAGTACAGTTCGAGTATAAATTCTTTAGAATACCTTTTTTCAATCCTCATCGATAAAATTAGTTCTTTAACTTTTCTAACAATGGTTTGATCTTTATTTAATAAAATATTCTTCACTAATTGTTGAGTAATTGTAGATGCCCCAACATAATTAGTATTTCTTTTAGTAAATATATTTTTTATGTTGACTAAAAATGCATTCACTATGCCCTTTAAATCAAAGCCACTATGAGTAAAAAACGATTTGTCTTCAGCTGATATTATTGCATTAATCATTTCTATGGGGATATCCTCATAATTTAGGTAAAACCTATCTCTATTACCCACGTGGTACATCAAATCAAAGTCTGAATCGTATATTTTTGTGATTTCATTTGGAAAATAATCAGATATATTTGAATCAGGAAGATCCTCTTGGATATTCCAAAGTACAATTACTATTAAGCTAATGCTTAATATAAATATAACTATTATGTATTGTAATAATTTAAAAAGTTTCAATTTAATTTCTACTCATAAGAGTAAGAATTTATCATATTTAAAGGATTTAAAAAAATGTCAAAGAGAATTTTTGTCGATGGAGATATCGACTCAGAACTATGTATCATTGCGACAGACGGTCAGGAAATTAACTATTTCGACTACTCTGGCGAATTAGTATCAAGTAAAAAAAATAATATTTATTTAGGGATAGTATCTAGAGTTGAACCCTCTCTTCAAGCGGCTTTTATTGAATATGGTCAGGATAAGAAAGCATTCCTTCCATTTGATGAGATACACCCTAGTTATTTTAAAATTCCCCATAATGAAAAATTTACTTCATCCGGTCAAAAAGAAGATGAGGTTGATGATGAAAAAGAGAATAAAAAACATTTTTTATCATTTTATAGAAAATATAAAATTCAAGATGTAATTAAAAAAGATCAGGTATTATTAATTCAAATCGTCAAAGAAGAGAGAGGAAATAAAGGTGCAGCCGTTACAACTTTTATTTCTCTTCCTGGGAGATATAGTGTTTTACTGCCAAATAATTCATCGACGGGCGGAGTATCAAAAAAAATCAACAATCCACAAGATAGAAAGAGATTAAAAACTCTTCATGATAAGTTCAATTTACCAGATGGTATGTCTTTAATTATCAGAACGAATTCCGTATCAGCTGATGATGAAGACATAACTCAAGATTTTGAATATTTAAAAAAGCTGTGGACTACTATTAGAGAAGATACATTAAAATCAAAAGCTCCAAAATTAATAACTGAGCTCGATACGCCCCTTATAAAAATAGCTCGAGATTTAAATAACAGAAGTATTGACGAAATAATATTTTCTAACATTAATTCCTTAAACCAATTTAAGAAAATTGAAAACGATTTCAGTAAAGTAGCATCTAAAAAAATAACCTTATATAAAGAAAAGGAGCCTTTATTTGAAAATTATGGAATAAAAAATCCCATCAGTTATTTAAATAATCAAAACGTATATTTAAAATCAGGGGGTTATCTAGTAATAAATCCCACAGAGGCCCTGACAAGTATTGATATTAATTCGGGGAGGTCAACTTCTGAAAAAAACATAGAAATTACTGCTTTAAATACAAATTTAGAGGCATGTGAAGAGATCTTTAAGCAGGTTCAGTTAAGAAATATAGCAGGTTTAATAGTAATAGATTTTATTGATATGGGCATTTCTGGTAATAACAACAAAGTTGAAAGAAAAATAAAAGAATTATTTTACAAAGATAGAGCAAGGGTACAAATGACTAAAATATCTCAATTTGGATTAATGGAAATTTCGAGACAAAGAATTGGCCCAAGCACCTATGAAACATTTTTTGAAAAGTGCGAATGCTGTGATGGTAATGGCTTAATCAAGACAAAATCAATAGTTATTTATGAATTAATGTCATTAATTAGAAATATTACTAATTTAGGAGATATTGATACTCTTGAAATAAAAATTGATCAAAATTTTTTTAATAATAATAAAAATGAAATTATAAACAGAATTAAAAAAATGAAAATTAAGATTGAGTTTATTGAAATTGATTTGCCTCAAAAAATTTATGAAATAAACAAAGATTTGATAAATAAAATCACAAAACAAAATCAGGATATTCTAGAAAAAAACACAGAACATTCATCTGAAAATAATGATAAAACATACAGAAGAAAAATAAAAAAGAAAAAGATTGAATAAATTAATATTCATTCTTTCTTTTTTAATTTTGCCAATAACTTCCCTATCTTATGAAATTGTCAGAGATCCTATAACTGAAAATTATTTATCTAATATTTTAAATGATGTTAGCAGTGAAAATATTAAGGTTAATATTATTAATGATCAAAATTCAAATGCATTTGTAATAAACAGACAAATATATGTTCATACTGGTTTATTCAATGATTTAAATACTGAAGATTCATTAAAATCAATTTTATTTCATGAGCTTGGACATATAAAAAATAACCATTATGAAACTAAATATGAATCTGTACTTAGGGCTCAAAATAACTCTTCTATAAATAATATAGTGGCACTTGGTTTAGCTGTCATCTCAGGCAATCCAGGTTTAGGAATTACAACTTCAGCTAGTCTTAATCAAAACTTGATTAATCAATTATCAAAAAACTCAATCAACATGGAAATAGAAGCAGATAATTTTATGATTCAAAAAATTAAAGAATACAATCTTAGTACCGTTGATCTAATTACATTCTTAAATATTAAAAAACTAAATGAAAAACAATTTAACTCTTCTCACCCTTCGTCAAATGATAGAATTATTCAATTAGAAGAATTTTCTAAATTTGATATTTTAAACTCTAAAGAATTTGATTGGGTTAAATCAAAATATTCAAAAAAATCAGAAAATATCGCCTATAACAATTTTTTTATTAATTTAGAGAATGGTCTTTCAAATATTAAGGATATAGATACTAATTTTCATTTATTAGCAAAATATGAAACTTATAAAAAAGGAATTCCTATAAATAATCCTTTGGGCATTTATGAAGAGCTCATCAAATATAATGATAATAGTTATTTGTTATTAGAGTATATAAACCTCATAATTGATAATGATGTAAATGATAAATTTAATTTTATTGAAGAATCAAAACAAAATAAAAGCTTAAGAGATGAACTCTATTTCAATTATATTTACGGCAAGTATTATAATAAAATTAACAATCTTAATTTAGCTAACTTTTATTTTTGTCAATTCTATCAACTAATTAAATTAAATGACAAAGTCGAATATTATTGTAAAAATTATAATGAAAAAAACATATCACAAATAGATTTATCCTATGCCATATTTAAATAATTTAGAAATATTTGATTTAATTAAAAAGAAAGCCATTTTTTCAAATAACAAAATTCATTCAAAACAATTACAACCTGCGTCTCTTGATTTAACACTTTCAAGTAAATGTTATCGTGTAAAATCATCCTTCCTTCCTAATAGTTTAGAAATAAATAAAATAATTAAAGAATTATCGCTTATAGAGATCGGTCTTGATAAAGATACAATTCTTGAAAAAAATTGCATATATCTATGCGAATTAAATGAACATCTAAATTTACCGTCTGATATAATGGGAAAATCAAATCCAAAAAGCACTACAGGAAGATTAGATATATTTACTAGAATTATCACAGATTTTGGTACTGAGTATGATTTTATTAAGAATGGATATAATGGTAAACTTTATTTGGAAATCATCCCTCAGTCGTTTAGCATAATTATTAAAAAGGGAATTTCTTTAAATCAAGTTAGATTTATTAAAGGAATTGAGAATGAAAATTTTTTATTTAATCAAAAACTGTCCGTAGAAATCAAAAAAAATAAAATTTCAGCATATAAAGCAAAAAAAATAACATCATCCATAAATTTGAATAAAATTAATTTTTATGAAAGGGACTCATATTGGGAAAAAATAATTCCAAAAGATAATGGTTTTATAATTGAAAGAGATGAATTCTATATTCTGAGGTCAAAAGAGAGAATAAAGATACCCAATAATCAGGCTGCAGAATTAGAGCCCTTTAAAGATAGTTTTGGAAATTTTAGAGTTCACTACGCAGGGTTCTTTGACCCTGGATTTGGAATGGATAACAATGGTACACCAGCAGTCTTAGAACTAAGAGCCTACGATACACCTTTTATCATTAGAGATGGTCAGCTAGTAGGACAACTTAATTACTTCGAAATTAATAGGGTTAGGACAAAATCTTACGGTAAAGGCATAAATTCAAATTACTATAGACAAACTTTAAAGTTGGCAAAACAATTTAAATAACAAATAAATATGTATAAATTTTAAGTTGATGAGGTATATTAAATCTGATGATAGATAAAAAAATCGAAAATTCCATTAATTGGCTAATCAAAAAAATTAAAAAGGAAAATTTATCCTCTATTAAATTAAGTAACAAAACACACTCAATTGAAATTAATAATACAATCTTAAATAGTGGAAATGCTGTTATATCAAACAAGCCTATTTTAGTTGAGAATAATAAAGTTGAACCAAAATCTACAATTAGCTTATCGATTGACTCTCCGATGGTTGGAATAGTATATCTAACTCCTAAACCTAGCTCTCCTGCTTTTGTAAAAGTAGGTCAAAAAATAAAAAAAGGAGATACGATTTGTTTAATTGAAGCAATGAAAACATTTAATGAAATCAAATCGGACAAAGACTGTACTGTTATTTCAATATTAATTAAAAACGGCGAAGCAGTTGAGTTTGGACAACCTCTTTTTGAAATTTCGTAATTGTTTAAAAAAATTTTAATAGCTAATCGAGGTGAAATTGCCGTTCGAATAATTAGAGCTTGTAAAGAATTAGGTGTTAAAACTGTTGCTATTCATTCTGATGTTGATAACGATGCAATGCACGTAAAACTTGCCGATGAAAGCATATGTGTTGGGGCTTCCTCTCCTGCATCAAGTTATTTAAATATTCCCAATATTGTAAGTGCAATAAATATTACTGGAGCAGATGCAGTTCATCCTGGTTATGGTTTTTTAAGCGAAAATGATAAATTTGCTAGAATTTTAAAATCTCATGATGTTAAGTTTATTGGCCCATCAGCAAAATCAATTCTTGATCTTGGTAATATAAGCAATGCTTTAAAATTAGCAGATCATTTTAATCTACCTATTCTAGGTAGCCCTGATGCTAAAAATATTAATTCTATTCATGAAGCTCAACAAATTGCTGATAAAATTGGCTTGCCAATTGTTATAAAGGCAGCATACGGTGGTGGAGGAAAGGGGATGCGGGTATTTAATGATAAAGATGAAATAAAACAATATTTTTCACAGCTTAAGACTGAGGCTAAAAACTACTTTGGTGATGATACTATGTATGCTGAAAGATTTTTAACTAATGCTAAGCATATAGAGTTTCAGGTTATATCTGACCCAAACAATAATTATGCTAAAATTATTGGACAAAGAGACTGCTCTATTCAAAGAAAAAATCAAAAGATAATCGAAGAAATACCATCTGATTTTGTAAAAATTAATAATCTTGAGAAGATTGAAAAACAAATATCCGAATTACTACTGTCAAATAAATATGAAGGATTAGGTACGCTAGAGTTTTTATACCAAGATAATCAGGTTTATTTTATTGAAATGAATACTAGGCTTCAAGTAGAACACCCTGTTACAGAAGAAGCCTTTGATTTGGATTTAGTTAAATCTCAAATTAATGTAGCTGCCGGATATAAAATTAATCTTGATGATATTTATCAAAAAAATCACTCAATTGAATGTAGAATAAATGCTGAAAATGCTAAAGACTTCTCCCCTAGCCCCGGAACTATAAAATTTATTAATTTACCAGGAGGAAGAGGAATTCGTGTAGATACTGCATTGTATACTAACTATAAAGTAAATCCCCACTACGACAGTCTTATATTAAAATTAATAGCAACTGGCAACAATAGAGAGCAGGCTATAAATATTATGAAAAGAGCTTTAAATGAAATTATTATAGATGGTATTAATACTAATATAGAACTACATAAATGGATCTTAGAACAAAAAGAATTCATCAAGGGTAGTTACAACACTAATTGGTTAGAAAAAAATATAAAGAAGTTTAATTAATACATTCTATTAATGAAACTTCATAAATTTTATTTGAGTATAGATTTAATTCATCAGTTATTTTAAAAAACCAACCAATGTATGTTTGTTCCTTTTGTGCTATCTTTAACAAAGCAATTGTATCAGTATATTTATCAAAATTAATTTTTTGACAAGATATAAGTTCAATAGATAAATCACGAAAATTTGTATCTTGTTCAAATTCAACGCTATATTTAGTAGAGGAGGATTTATCAAGCATAAGTAATTTTATCTTAGAAGCTTGATTAGCGTGAGCTTCTAATAAAAAAAGACT
>Ga0181568_10001508_pt1 | contig 21486 bp, 32 predicted proteins | sample 101ome_20_FD_133758 | JGI IMG/M metagenome (GOLD analysis project Ga0181568, IMG submission 133758) | Coastal salt marsh microbial communities from the Groves Creek Marsh, Skidaway Island, Georgia - 101404AT metaG (megahit assembly) | ecosystem: Environmental > Aquatic > Marine > Intertidal...
CCAAATACAACGGCTAATACTATGCCAATTGTAAATCCCAACATAATTAATGGAACTAGAACGTCCCATGCTAAACCAAAATCACCACCCATTATAGGTTCTCCATACAAATTTCTTTCTGCGCTTCAATAGCATAAAGCGCATCGTTCAATCCCTTAAAGATCTTTTCACGAGCGAACTTGGCAACACTAGCATCGTAGTCACTAAGTGTCCATTCAACTTCACGTTCAGCAGTTTTATACATACCGCGAACAACTTCTTCTGTCTCGTTTAGAGACTCTAAATATGCTTTGTAATCCATTATGCGGCCACCTTAACTTTACCAATAATCATTGAATTGTGAATTTTTGTAATAGTACGACCAAATGGTGACGCACCCGCATTAGCAACTTCTACAGTCTTGCGGTTCATCTTAACAATGGTTCCAGTCTTTACCAGTCCACCATATTCCCACTGGATCGTATCACCCTTTTTAAGGCCTGTTTTAGCCTTGTTACCAATGAATGTCATTTGACGCTTCCAACGGTCAGCAATAACATTCAAGTCTGCTTGGTTATCAATTTTTTTAAGTGCTTCGAGAACTGCTACAAGTTCTGGGCTAAATGTTGTATTCATTAGTAACTCCTGTTTTCTAACTATACCATTATTATACGGTAAGACGCTTTGGTTGTCAAGCCTTTTCTTTCCATGTAGTTAACATTAATCTAACCTCGAACCAGCATAAGCAGTAAAGCCGTATTTCTTAAACACATCAGCGGCCGCTTGGGCACCTGCTTCTAGTGTGTCAACATTCTGACATCCATACTTACTAGGGTTCCACATACAAACACTACCAGTGTAGTCTTTTCTAAGACCTGCGGCTTTCATAGCCTTGCCAACTTTAGTGTTCATTTTAACACCATAAATGTTAACCCAAGCAAAACCACAAGCATAACGATCAACTCCACCAAGTTCTTCTTTAAAAAACTTGTCAGCAGCCTCATACGCCGCTGTCTGTGCCTCTTGAATGATACCTGGGATCATTTCCACTGTTGCTGTCGTCATATCTAAAATCTCCTAATTTCTAACTATATGCATAGTATACGGTAAGACGCCTTACCTGTCAACACTTTTTTTACTTTTAACCCCAATCTTTATGGTCACCAGCAATTTCGTTGTCATAATAACCTGCTTCATAAGCGGCTATTTCAGCGTCTGTCATCTCTTCTTTTGAGACTTCAACACCGTGATAACTACCTTCGGTAAAATAGTGAGGGTTAAATCCACGCCGATAATAACTGTCTGCGCCACCACGATCATAAGGACCACCATGTCGCTTATCATAGATAGCGTCTACCTGCTTTTCAATATCAATACCAAGTTTACGCACAAGCCTTCTCCCAACGTTCTACAACGCTCTGGGTATGTTTACATTTACCATGCATTGTCATTCCAATACAATCACAAGTAAAACCCTTGGGCGTGATTTCTACTGTATATTCATTGCCTTTACTGCCAGCAATGCTATACTGTGTACCAAGTGCCCAATGGTCTTCTAGATTCATAAAGTCCACTTTAAGATAACGTGGACCATATTTGCTATACTTACTTGCCATGTTAACTCCAATCAAAGTTTGGATCGTTGTTTATTTCTACCCAACGGCAATCAAAGATTTTGTTATCTTTTGGACCTTCAGTTTTAAACTGACTTTCCAAAAACATCTTCATACCGCGAATCTCTTTAACACGCCATATGTTGCCATGCTGATTAATGCGATTTTTGCCATGGCGGGTGATACCTTTAAGGGTAACCGTCCCGCCTTCTCTAGGTCTAAGCACCTGCGTATTTGCTCCAAAAGTCATTCCAAAACTCATCCACACATTCTTCAACTTCACCTGGTCCCCAATGGGCAACCAAACTCTTGTTCTTCTCAGCAACCGCATAGGCTTCTGTAATATGCTCTGCGTTTTTAACCGCATCAGCAACAATATCGAAGAACTTCTCTTCACCATCAAAAATGTAACTACTCATTCCCATTATTTTTCCTCCACTGTAAATTTAACAACTTCTTTGTCTTTTAGAATATCTTGAACAACACTATCCATGCCTTTAAAAGTACCACGGACAGTTTCCCATTTGTCACCGTTTTTCATAGTTGCGGTAATTACAAACTTTTTCATTAGTTGCTCCTTTTTTCTAACTATACCTTATTGTAAGACATATTGGTTAAAAAGTCAACAAAAAAGCGAACAAAAGTTCGCTTTAAAATCAACGGGTTATAATTTTTTATTATTTTTTATATGGTGACCATTTGTCTACATCATTATCGCTGGACCAGGCATTAATCCCACACTCATTTAAACAGCACTTTGGATAGTTTTCCTGGCTAAAACTTTTGTGTAATGCTTTAAATGCGTCGCTATCTTTGTATTCCTGGAATGTCATATTGCGTACATTATGTTGATCAGGATCAAATCCTTGCTGAATAAACCAATCTCTCATAACATACCATAGTTGTGAACTTTGTACATAGGTACAAGGTTTCCACTGTCCGTCTGCATCAACAAATATATCTTGCCGATTCGTTCTCTGGCATCTTGGATTTAACTTATTCCCAGGCATATAATTCTTGCTCCGCTATGGGCAAATATTGGTATAGTAAATTTGATCTATCACTTTTTACAGGATCAAAAAAGTCTACATTCCACTCTTTGGCTTGTTGTTTGGCTTGCTCTACTTGATGCTCATTGTATGGAAAGACAATATATTTCCATTCAATACGTCTTGGTTTTTTATCCATTCCTGTGATTACTCTTACAGCATAATCTATGGTTTCCCAACGAGCATTTTTTCGATATATGTGATTGGTATCCGCTAGTCCATCAATACTAAAAATCCACCTTGCTCGAGATAAGTCTCGAGTAGCCACATTATCCCAAAAACTTGGTGGGCGATTTGCTCCACACGTTGTTATCATCCAGTACAATCCGCTGTTGATTACAGCATCCAGGATGTCTAAAAACTGTTTATGGTAAATGGCATCACCATAACAGCCTGTTAAGTTTACTTGTGAAATTTTTGGATCTAATCCTATCAGACTTTTTTCAAATATATCAACAGGAATATCTCCTTTGTCCCAGTCTGATTTATATTTTTCTTTTGTCATACGTTGACATCCTGGGCATGCCAGACTACAGACTGTAGTAGTTTCATAACTTACATTTTTACTCATTAGAATTCAAATAGATCGTTAAATGTAGTCTTGGCTTCTGCCGCACTTAAATCCCAGTCAAGTTCTCCTAGTAAGTTATTTATTTTTTTACCAATAATAGCGTCTTCCATGGCTTCATCATCAAACGGCATTTGCTTAAACCAATCAGGAATACGCAACTCGTCTGTAGGATAACCAATACTAGTAAAGCCCATTGGATTGCTTTTTAGTTTACAAACAATAGTTTTCATACCATCCACAATATCAATACTGTATTGATCACTGTACATTTTCTTAGAACGATTCCAGTTAATAGCCGCCATAACATGTCCAATGCCACACTTTCCAGTCTTTTCAAATACTGCTGTGTGTCTAGTTAAGTTGTTTACACGTTTAGGTGTGCCTTTTTCCCAACTTGGTCTATCCCTGAACTCTTTACGAAACTCAATAACACGATCTATAACATCATGCTCTGTGCTACCAGTTAGTACCATCATTAGTACTTCTTCAAGAAACTTTTGCATATAGTCGGGGGTGTCGCTTCGCTTCAAGTCAAGGCCCATAGCCTTAATCTTGCCTGGTTTACCGTCCGCATCTTCACGTTTTCCTTCCAGGTCAAATACTAGAATAGCATAACGTTTCTTTGTAATAAACAATCCACTCTCACCTACAACTTCACGTCCTGCGGCAATGATCTCGCCTAGTTCGTATGTTGTGTGGAAGGATCGATTCATATATGCGCTGAATGTTTTGTTTACTTCTTCACATACAGCATCATAGTATCCAATAATTGTATCTTTGTCCCATTTAACTTCACCAGCATCAATCTGAGATTTAAGTACTGGATACGCACTAAAGTAAGTAGAATCTGTATCACCATAAACAATAGCCTTGCCCATGTGATTGTATTCGCCTGTGATAACTTCATTAAGTTTACCAGCCATGTGTTTGGCAATACATCTACCAGTTAGTGTAGTACTCTGTCCTAGTCGTTCATCAAAGAAGCGACTGCCTGGATTAAGTAGGGCGCCATACAAACTGTTTAAGTTAATCTTTTTAACAAGTTGTCGCTTATCCCAGAACGCAAACTGTTCTTTATCGTCTCTACTTTCACGAGCCTTTGCTTGTAGTTCTTTACGTTCAGCATACCAACGCTCTAGCAAACCAGGCACAATACCTTTTTTGTCGTATGTAAAGATAGTGCCATTTGCTGTTAATATCCAAGGCTGGCCGCTGTTAAAGACAAGTTCGTATATCTCAGCACCACTCATGTCAAAACTTTTACCATCTTCAAAGTCAACAACCAGTAGTTCTGATTTATCTTTTTCCATTACAAGATCGTATTCGCTACAGGCAAACTTTCCTTCCCATGCTTTGGCAATCTCATAGTTGAAACTTTCAATCATTGGACGAGTAATAGTATGACGTATCTGCCCAATAATAGTTTCAGTACTCATGTTACAACTACGCAAGATACTAGGATACAGACTGTTCAAGTCAATACTACCAATCCACTGATGCATTCCTTTTTTAGGTGTAGCAACATAAGCACCAGCGGCTTGTATAGGCTTTTCACTGTCTCGTTTTTTATCAGGAACAATTAGTCCACGGCTATGTGCTTCATTGATAATAGCCATGTCTGTTTGTGCTACCGCACCCATTGTTGTTTGTAGTAATACTGTGTTGGAGTGTGCCAGTACGTTTGCCAAATCAATAAACTGTAGTTTCTTATCCAATCGCACAAGTAACTCAACGTCCTGTCTGTTATAGGCAATAAACGTTTCAAAGTCATTGTTGTATAGTTGATCCAGTGTACCCTCGTATGCCAATTTGCGATCGCCCAATTCGTATTCACCAATAGCATCCAGAGCGTAACTGTGCATTTCATGATATGTATACTTGCGATACAGTTCCAGATAATCTAGGTGTACACGCCCAAATAGTTCATACGTCTCGCTTTCCTTGCCATATTTTGTAATAGTTTTCTTTTTAGGAAATCTCTGCCACAAGCAAAACTTACGAGTATGACTGCGGCTAAGTACACGTTCTACACGATTAACCATGTAGGGAATATCAAAACCTTCACTGTTCCAGCCACTGAGTACATCTGCGTCATCAATAATCTCTAGGAATGTGTTGAGCAAGTCAACTTCAGATTCCATAAGCAAAGTATCAGGAAACTTAGCACAAATTTCTTCTGCTTGTTCTTTTGAGAGTGTTTTTGGAGCCACGGCTAAACAGATTGTTCGCTGTAACCAGTTTAAGTGTACTGCGACTGCTGTGATAGGATTAAACGGATCATCTGGATCAGCAAACCCTAAATCCTTGTTAAAATCAACCTCAATATCAAAAAACGCAATGTTTAGTTCTGGTGCGTCTTTATCCATGTAGTTGTCAGCAAAACAACGGAATACAGGATTCACATCACTTTCAAACAACTTTTTGTGTCCGTGAATTTTCTTTTCTGTGTTAAACTTTTTGCCACTGTTACAAACTACACGCTCTAGTTTATCACCAAATATACTAGTGTATTTGCCTCGTGGATCTGGATAATAAAATGTATAGCGAGCAGGATATTCGCGATACTCGCGAACACCATTAATACGCTCAACAATGTGTATAATGTCTCTTTCCTTGTCGAGGAAACCGTCTACATAACTCAATATATTAGTCCTGCCACATATATAACTGTAAGTAAAATATTTAACCAGAGTAGGCTGTTCTCTTTCCACAGATAACCAACTGCTATCCAAAGAGCGTTACCCAGGATAAATGCCCAGTGATGCCAATGCCATTCTGGTACAAAACTGGCTAGACTAGCAGCACTAACAAGTACCACTGTTGCTATCCAAGCCAGCCATTGATAGGGTTTATTCATAGATCCAGTGCCTTTCGAATTCAGGAATATAATCCATTATACTGGTTTTCCGTTGTCTGTCAAGGAAATTCATGTAGATACAAAATGCTCTCCAATCATCTGGGTTGTGAGGTTGGTTAAATTGATTGCTGAATATTTTTACCGCATCTTCATATGGCGTACCGGTATATCTGTCTGTTAGTTTTAGCGCAAGTTTCTTTTTCTCGTCTTGGTCTGGAAAAACATTAGTTCTTAACCATTGGGGTTTTGATAATACGTTAAACCCATTTCCTTTTCTAATACCTATTCGCTCTAGAAACGCAAACCATTCTTCTGTATTATAAAAGTTAAGTGCTTGACTGACAAAATTTAAATTTAAACTAAGATTATTCATGGTATTAAGACTAATTATGGTGTTTTCTATATCTTTCCAGTTGTACTTACCAACAGGAACACTTGGTCTAATGTACTCGTGTAGTTTACCACACGCATCAATACTAGCAATAATGTTTACTTGTTTAAAGTGAGTTAGTTTAGTTATATGTTTTGATGTTATGAGAGTAAGATTAGTAATAATTCTAAGAGTACCCTTCCATTCTGCTTCGATTAGTTTATCTAGTAAATATAAAAATTGTGGATGGAAAAATGGCTCGCCGCCACTTACTTCTATAGAGGAAAGATTAAGTAGTATCTCCAAATTTTCATCTATCCATTCTGTGGGTATCGTTCTACTGTATTCTTCCATCAATTCTGTGGTTAATGGTGCTTTTATTTGACTAAATGGCGTATAAGTGAAACCAGGTCTGCCCGGTAATGTTATATTATCCAACAATCCTTCAGCATCCATAGCCAGTTTGTCCTTGAACCAACTTGTGCTTTTTCTAGGACTACACATAGGACATCTAAGATTACATCCGTTGCTAAAATCTATTTTAAGTACTTTTAATTGTTTTGGGTCTTGAATCTCTGTAAAAGTTTGTTTATAAGCATCTAGATCAAATAATAGTTGGTCATCTTTATCTATTGTTCCTAGTTTATCTAGATATCTATTACTATTTCGGTAAAGTCTTAGACTATATCCAAACTGTTCTTCTTTTTCGTAACAACCAGCACAACCTTTTGGAGGCAACCCTGCTATCATGTCACGACGCATTGAGCGATAATGCTCATGGTTAAAATTTTCTGCCATGCTTTTTTCAGAAGTAAACTCTGTGTCAGTAAAAGCTGCACAGCATGATTTAATTTTTCCTGTAGGCTGTATGTACATTTCATGCCAGGGAGTTAGGCATCCATATTTGTTAAAGTCTACCACCAACCCATTGCCTTTCCAAATCCCAATACATTGACAAAACCAAAGTACATTGTCAACAAGAACGGCCATACCAGACGTCTACGTTTATAAGCCAGTACGGCGGTAATCGATCCAATAAAAAATCCCGGATATACAACACGCATATCTGGTGCGTCGGCGTTGAGTGCTAGTGTTAAACTAGCACCCACCGTGAATACGAAACTAACTAGTTCAAGGTAAAAGGCAGTTTTATCACTGCGATAACTACTTACCCAAAACTCTACGGCCTTGTTCAACTGCCACGTCCAACACTCTCTAGAATAGTTTCTAGTTCGTCAAACTCTTCACGAGCTTTACCCATTTCCTGTTTGTAAGCAATGCGAATTGCCTTGTTTAGTACTGCGGGTTTAATACCCATTTCTTCAGCGATAGCCTTTACTGTGTCACGCAAGCCTTCTCTAAGTGTTTCTACTTCTTGTGTTACATGAATACCTTCAGTAACAAGTGTTTTAAGTTTATTGACGTCTTCTGGTGAGAATGTTGTCATTTGTTTCTCCTAAGTTATTAGTGTATATAATATACAATGAAATCAATGAGTTGTCAAGCCTAGATTTTGCCTGGACATTGTATCTAGTTCAGTGTAATGTGCTTGTTTGTTCTGTACATGATTGTTGTACAGTTCATAAGCATACAACTGAGCAGTGTTTATGTCAATCTTTTCTTTCATTAAATTGTTGACTAACCACAACATAGTTTGTAGTTTAGTTATGTCTCCTAGTTCCTTCCAGCATTGGTCAGGATCAAAGTGTATTGAAATACCATTCTTGTCTAGATATTCGTTAAGCCAGATATCAATACTGTTATTGGATTTTATATTTAATTTGTTGTACATAACTTGTGGATCTATCAACCAATCATACATATTTAATGTTTGTTTGCTAGCCCACTGACTGTCCTGTACTGTACGATTATTAACTAACTGTCGCCAGGCACTTTCCTGATCTTGCCAATCGTTCATAATCTGGTTATATTCTCTACGCAACCAACTTGTAACAAAGTAATGACTATCTGTGCCCATGTTAGTAGTAACTACACGGACAGGTAAATTATTTACCTGTGTCCATTCAGATATCATACTGTGATTAGTAGCATGGGTAAACAATGCTATGTCCTTACCAAGGTTAAGGTCCTGTATGTTGTCCGATAAATGTTCTAATTGTTGTAAGGTAAGAACGTTAGCATTTCTTATGTCTTTGTTATATGCTGTTAATGATAAAGGAATATTCCACCAATCATTTAGCGTATGAGCAGTTCCAAATCTGTCACTGATTTCATTTAGCCATAGGTTGTTATGGCTGACATTGTAGTAATCAGGACTTTGATTAATCATGTATGTAAGTGCACTAGCGTTTATAGCACTGCGAGTACACACCAGAGTTATTGAGTTCATCTTTAACTTATATTACACCAGTATTCGTCACCTGGTTGACATCCTCGTATGAGTAGTTCCAGCATTTCTGGAAGACCTTCTGCGAAACCTGTTATGAAAGCAATTAGTATTAGTAGTATTAACAAGATAAAAGGACTTAGCAGTATTAGCCACCAGTATGTTCTAAATATACCATGCCCGTGTGCTTTGCGATATTCTCGCTTGCGAGCAAACCAGTGTGCTATTGCTTTTAGTAAACGCTTTATACCATTGGTAAACCAATCGCCTATAAAATGTCGGATTATTCTAACTGCTATTAAGACTGGACTACTAATTACTTCCCATAATAGCAATATGGCATCAACACAAAGATCAACAACATGATCTATTGTCCACCAATTTTTGAACCGTTGCCATCTTTCCCTTAGAGTCAACGCTCTAACTTCTTTATACGCTGTTCTAGTTCGTCAATCTTTTTAGTTACATGTGGATATTTTTTTCTCCAAGCATCTGGATCATTTTGTAACCAAGTCCAACCCCAACGAACGGCTAGGTACTCCAGAAAGTTGTCAAACTTGCCAACTGCCCAGATAGCCATTTTTGTATCTTTAAACCAAAACAAGAATGCGGCGCCAAATAAACTACCAGCAATACCTGTATAAATCCACAGTCTGTCTGTCGCCATTCTTTCAATCATTTCCCACATTATTTTTGTTCCTGTTGTTTGCGTTCTATAGTAGCAAGTGTTTGTAGTAGTGGTCCCATCTCAACAATGTTACGCACATAACCCTTGCCTTCACTTTTAAAGTTGCCTCGGGTGCGTACAAGTTCTTGTCTGCTTCCGCCTTCACCAAGAGGAATACCATATACGCTAATCATCGCTGTTCCAGTACCTGGAGTTTTATAGTCAACGTCCAAATCAACATTTTCCATAGCGTCTCTTAATGCTTGCCCAAACTGTAGTTCTTTAAATCCAGGAGCATTAGGTGTATTTTTAAGCACTACCATTGTAACATCGTCTTCACCTCTGGTAGCATGGAAATTGATACCTTTGTGTAGTCTTTCTACAAAACGTGCTTCAACTTCATCGTTATTTCCAGCAAGTTCAGTTTGTATTTTCTGGGCCACACTGGCATAAACCTCATGAATAATTTTAAATGCTTCCTTGGGTTCTTTACCATCTAGTTCATCTTGATATTGTTCTGGAACTCTAACACCAAATGTTTTGTTGAAAAAATCATCCAGTTTATCGTATGTGTATCCACTACCTTGACCAAACTGTTTAACACTACCAGCCTTGAGACTTAATAGGTTAACTGTAGTACCGTCAATTTCCAGGAATAAATCTGCTTTTGTACCAGTTTGATCACTAGCACCGTCACTGTTTACTGTAACACTGTTTGATTTTTTATCTTTGATAATTTTATTTACTGCTTCTGTAACTGCTTGACTATTAGCATACTGCGCCGCACTGTTGATAACACCTTGCATATCTGGATGTAGTTTACCTTTTGATACTCCGCCAAACAATGCGTTGTAATCTCCTTTGGGTAATATTAGGTTAAAATAAACAGTATCATTAGCACTTTTTCCCTGATAATTTGCCTGTAAATTTTTACCTGATTCTTTACCAGCACCAAGTTCTCTAAGTACATTCATTACATCAGCCGGAGTAACTTCATTTTCACGTTTAATGAATCTAGCAGTAACAGCGGCGCCTAATGCTCCTTCTGCTATCTGCCCGGTATTAAATCCTTTAGCACTTCCAAATTCAGGCGGTTTACGAAGTTGACCAATGGTAACTTCACCGCCTGACTGTGTTTTTATAATCACTTTATTTGGATCGGCTTGAGGTATGATTTTACCAGCACCGTCAGCAGTGATACTATCAGCATCAGGAATTTTATTTTGGCCAAAATACGCTTGTAGTATTGCTCTAACACCACTAGTATCTAAAATTACCTGATCGCCCAGTTCCACTCTTTTTTCTGGATTAATGACTTCAAAAGGTTCACCATTGTTTATTTTGTCAATAAACATTCCGATATATCTACCGTAATGCTTACCTAACTCGCTATGAGTTAGTGCACCTTCTCTCAATAGTTCTACACTTCTAAATTCACTTGCTCTCATGTTATCTTCTTCTTACTGTTTTCCACACCTCGTTAGCAGGTACACGAATGAAACGTTTATTCGTTTCATTTGTGTTTGGGTTAGGAATAGTTAACATTACTCTCTTACCCTTTATATATGCTAGTAACTGATTATATTGTCTCATACCACTTTGCATATATTCGCGCCTCTGCTGTTTCGCGATTCTATTTACAAGTCTATCAGGATTTTGGTGGGTAGTACCCTTGGAAACCTGAGTAGCTCTTTGTCTTTTCTTTGCCATTAGGTTGTCCTTTCTGGTTTACCTACCTTGACCTCTGTATTTCTTATAACTACGTCTTTTGCTTTTGTTCATTGTACTAGTTTTGATCATAGCATGATTGCCACCAATGCTAGTTTTCTTGAACGTGGGCTCTAAAACTTTTTTCGTTGTGTCGAATTTAGTCTTTGCCATATCAGTCTACCAATTAAGCGGCAGATTGATTTGTAACAATCCATGCTTTATCTGCATTTGGGTTTGTACCCATTGCAGCAACATGAGCTGTACGAGCGGCTTCGTTTTCATAAACAAAAGTTCTAGTGACACTTCTGCCATCAGCATTTAATGTCAATGTAGCACTTGTTGTGTGTTCTGCTGTCACAGCGTTAGTTGCGTTTGTCGCACACCAACCGTGAACAGCGGTCCACGCATCAATATCAGCGTAAGATGCAGCTGCATCAGATGCTGTCAATGTTTGAGTAACTGTATATGCCATTTTATGACTCCTTCAAATATATTTGAACGAACAGTCTGTTCGTTATTAGTATTTATCCAGATACAGTTATAACTAGTGTAAATCAGGATCACGACCAAAGCCTGGCTTTACAACGCTTTGCTCTATTTCCTCTATTGTGTGATGTTCTTGGGGGTTAACGACAAATAATTGTTGTATACACTCATATGCTTCTTCGTATGAATATACAGTGGTGACGGTATTACCGTTGCTGTCTACTACGTGGTAAACTTTTAACATAGCACTGGTGCGGCTTACTGGCCCGCACACTCCTCACAGCGACAATGCTCGCAAACTTTTATTTGATATTCGCGACCATCATAGTCTTTTTCATCACGCCATAGCGAATCATTACAATGACTGTAGTGTCCGCAATTTTTACATGTTGTTGGTTTGTATTCTGTTTGTGCCATATTACTATCCCCCGTAATAGATTACTTCTTTTTTGTGTTTACGTTCTTAGCCTTTCCGCGACGATCTGGATTTGGGTCTTCTCTACGTTTTCGTCTTGCGGCACTCGCTCTACCTTTTTTTCCAAGGGAATGTGCTTTCTTTTGTGGTAAACATTTTGGCTTACCCTCCTTGCTAGAACCTCTAGCACAAGGACCATCAATTTTACCATCTGGGCCAAAGCGTACCCATTTTTGTTTAAACCATTTGCGTAAATCTTCACTTACACTTGTATCGTAAATTGCCCACTGTACAGGATATTCCTCATCTCCGCTAAAACCAGTATCAATAGGCTCACTACCCATTTCTTTGTTCCAGCCATCGATTACTTCATCGTATACATCTTCGTAGGCATTCAATTTGCGTGGGTCACCGTCAGGTAATTCACAACGTTCTGCGGCGTCTTGTTGGCACCAATCAGAAAACCCTTCGTACTTTAGTACATACTGACCACTGCGCTCTTCACCTACGTCATCAGCATTTAAGTCGTCAATGATGTTATACAAATCATCAACGTTTTCGCTAATAGTATGTACTACTTCATTAATACGCATTACTTTTTACTCTTGTTGCCCCAGTTGTCAGCGCCTACCTTACGGCACTTTGATAGAGCGGCACTGGCATAAGCACTTGGCCATACTTTATAACGTGCTTTGACTTTGTGGTAGCAAGCATCTTTTTCACCCGCTGCTTCGTCAAATTCTTCTTCAGTAAAAATATTCTTAACTGTGTCCATTGCTTTTTTTACAATACCATCATTACCACCATTCTTCTTTTTAGGTGGGTCTTTTCTTTTTTCTTTGTTGCCCCAGTTAATCTTGTCAGCAATGCTACTGTCTTGTTCAAATGCGTTCATATTGCCAACAGTTTTAATTTTATCTGCTTTAACTTTATATTGCATACCAGCACTGGTCGCCTTTTTAGGATCTATTTTATTACTACTACCATCAAAATTAAGATTGACTGCAGTATTACCTTGGCTTATTTTAGCATTGGTTACGCCTTGCTTTTGCCCTATACCAGCAACTTGTGTTTTTCGTATATTAGTGCCATCAGGACCAGTAGTATTGCTTACTGTTTTAATACTACCATCAGCATACTGTGTAGTCTGCGCTCCGCCAATTTTAGGTGTGCTTCTAGCAATCTCTTTGCCGCCTACAGTAGTTACATTACCGGCACCTGTTCTTGTAGTTACTGATTCTGGCAAACGTGAAGCGGCACGGTTTTTAGCACCTGGTAGTGGTTTCATGCCAGCCTTTTTACGAGCCCTGTCCATAAAGTACCCTTCTTGAACTTTACGTTGGAACATTTCTGGAGCATATTCATTCCAAATCTTATAATCTGGATCTAGTGCTTCCTGATATTTGTATAATGTATTACGTTCATTAGAGCCTCTAGTCCATACACTGTGATCATCTGAGTAATCATAATACCAATCATGCCTTGCTAGGAGAGACTTGTAATCTTCTACATCATACTTTGGTTCGTTAATATCATATGCCTGTGTATTACTTACCTTAGCATTGCGAGCATCAATATCTGCTTTCTGCTTCATAATATTAGCCATAGCCGCAGCCATTGCTTTATCTTTTCTGCTCTCTTCGTCTGCTTCGTTTACAAAATCATCTGCTCTCATATTATCTACCTTCTAAGTACGACTTAGCACCTTCCCAAAAACTGTTGTGTACTGTGCCTAATCCGCTAGTTACTGTTTGTACGTCTTGTGGATTATTCATATCCATGCCTTTGTTGTAAGCATATCTCCAACCTGCCTTGTGGCCTGAGCAATCTTTAGTACAAGGATACCCTTTAAACATTAATCCGGTTGCTTCTAATACTAAGTCTTTTTCCCGCATCTTACTATTCCTTATAGATCGTCAACGTTAATTTTTTGATTCCATTGACTATTTGGATCTTTAGCCATTTTATTGATTGCTTGTTTATTTGCTTTAGCCTGTTTCTGTCTGTATGCTTGTATATCTTTACGGTTAGTTGAACCAGCGGCCATCGCATCTCGTCTCATTTGAAAATCATTATCTATAGCCTTGTTAAGACGACGTGCTTGGTCGTTGGTACTTGTTTTAACACCTGTCATGTCAAGTGGCTTAACTTGAGGTTGATTTCTCAAATTAGCATCAAAGTCAAAATCATCAGCATTGCTACCTGTTTTAACACCTGTCATGTCAAGTGGTTTAACTTGAGGTCTATACTTAGGATCATCAAAATCAAAATCTTGTGCCGCCGCTTTGTTTACTTTTGTTGCCGGTGCCTGTTTTGGTTGATAACCAAGTTTGTCTGCCGCCCAATCAGCGGCTTGGCCTGCTTTTTGCTTAATCCAGTCCATTGGACCTTCTTGTAGTTCACGTTCTGTTATAATATCATTATATCTCATTATTTGGCACCCTTAGTCATTGACTTTTTTCTAATAGTAGCATAGTATACTTCTTTCCAATCTTTACCATACTGTTTCTTCATATTCTTTTTCATATCGCTGTCATCATATTTGTCTTTAAGACGTTCTTCTTTTGCCTTTTCTGACTTTGTCATTTTGCGTTCGATGATGTCAGCAAATTTCATTAGTAGTCCTTTTCAATCGGGCCGCGGCTCATAAAAGTACCACTTTGTGGTTTACCTAAAATTCCTAGAGGTTTACGCTTATTAACTGTTGCTTTTTTAGTTGGTTTATCAAATGCCATAGCAGTATTTGTTCCGCCACCTTGGACAGCACCTTTCTTTGGTTTCCAGTTGCCTGTGTTAGCATCAGCATTGTCACCAGTATCAACATCACCATTTGCCATGCCAGGTGCTAGTTTACTTTGTAGTTTACCAACGTCTGACTTATAACTATGACCACTTGACTTTTTAGTATTTCCTACTGGTAATCCGTCGAACTCTTCACCACCACTACCTGGTGCTGGTTCCATTCTAGGCATTTGTGAAGCCAGTTTGCTTTGTAATGCTCTAGGATTGAACGCTTTTTTCGGAACATCGGGTAATTTTTTCTCGATATCTGGTGCGGCTTGTTGTCTTTTTGGGTTAGCGATCTTTAATGGATCCATACCAGGTGCGTTTTTACGTCCACGGAATGCGGCCTTTATGTCGTCCCAAATTCCTTCTTGTAAATCATCTGCTCTCATTTTTTGGTTTCCTTCATTGCTTTGTTTTTAACAGCCTTAAAAAACTCAGTTGCTTCTTGTTGTAGAGCACTTTCCATACCCTGATAAGCATCACTATCAGTAGGATCTTTGACCTTTGAGCGGTCAAATCTTTCTCCTGCCTGATATTTTTTAACTGCTTCGTTGTAATACTTAATAACTTCTTGTTTTGGACTTTCAATTTCAGTATCTAAGAATTGCATTAAATCACTCTTATTTTTAATACCCATTTTTCCATCTTGCATCATTCTTGATCCTAGTTTATCTAGATCGTCTGACAATCTGATGCCTTCATCTGTTTTTAGGCTAATAGTACGTGAAAGATCATCTAATAATCTACCAATCTCAAATCTTGCCTGACTAGCATCTCTTGGCTTATCTACATCTACTTCATTCATTGATAGTTCTCCTTCATTAGCCATTGCGGCATGTTTGGCTGCCATGTGTTTTTTATACTTTGCTGAACCTTTAGGGTGTGGACTATCGCCTTCAAGCATTTCACCTTTGGGTTCGTAACTGCTCTTCATTGCTTGTAATGCTCTACCTGCTTTGATAGCTCTGTCTTGGTTGATAGCATCTTCCATATCACCACCACCAAATAATCCAGTTGGATCACCAATTACTCTATTACGACCTGATTTAGGCTTTGGTACTTTTTTAGGATCTTTCTTAAACTTACCCTTGACCCATTTTACAGCATCTTTCCCCCAGCCTTCATCTACCATTTCATCATCGTATTCTTGGCTATCACCAATAGTATAAACTGTTCCATCTAGAGACCCGCCGGTTTTAAATCTGTCCAGTGCGGCATAATCACGGTATGTGTCAGCGGCATCTTCTTCGTCACCACCACCAGGGAATCCAATAAAATCATTTCCGTCTTTTTTACCAGTCTTTTTACCTTTTGTTGATTTTTTACCTTTTAGAAGATCTTTTGCTTTTTGTAATCCTGTTCTTCCAAGACGAACTGCGTTTTTACCACCACTTGCGATACCCCTTAATACCTGTGGCCCATACTTAGCGGCCAGTCTAGCAATAATAGGAGCAGCAACTCTGCCAGCAGTAGCAAGTCCAGCAACAACAGCAGGAATTGCTGGTAATACTTCGTTTATGTTTTGTTCTGTTAGTGTGCCTTCTTCTAGTTGCTGTAAATGTTCATCAGTAATTACACCTTCGTTGTATAGACGCACTGCTTCAAACACCGCATTATAGTTTAATCCTTCAGGTAAGTCAAGTGTTTTGGCAAAATTTTCATCTGATTTTGCTAATGCTTCCCATTCATCATGACTTAGATAAATGTCAGTGTCTGGATCATAATATTGTCCTTCTCTTGGATCATAGTATAATACTTTTCCGCCAAATCTAAAAGGTCCCTCTAGCCCGTCACGTTCTTGATAACGTTCGCGGTCGATAGGTTCGAGGATCTTAAAACCCTCGTCTACATCCATTTCTTCAGGATCATGGCCCGGTGCCATTGCTTTGACTTCTTGATATTCTGTGTAACGACGAGCAGCATCAATAGCCTGTGAACATTGGGCAATTTTACTCTGAATCCAGGGTTCTAAATTATCACGGTCACCAATCATGCCGTGAAGTGCGATAGCGTCTCTGGCTAAGAAATAAAGTTGACTACGAGCCATAAAGCCATCTTCGTCATCTCCGTCTAATACGCCCTCAGTAATAATATCTTCTGATAAGTCTTGGTTACCATCAGCATCATACAATGCTTGTTCCATTACTTCTAATGCTTCGTTAAGTTTTTGTTGTACATCTCTTAATGTACTAATATCTGCTCCTTGATCCATCATTGCTTGCTCAAGTTGTCCGTTTTCACGAAAAACTTTATGTAGTTTAGCGACTTGATCAATTGAGCGGCTAAATGTGTTTTCGATTTTTTGGCTCATTGTCGTTACCTTTTATTAATACCACGTGATTTTGGTCCGCCCTTCTTGCGGATACCTTCTAATTCTTCAACAGCATCTAATAATGCCTTTAATTTTGCGGAGAGAACACCCTGTTGGTTTAGGATATAATCCACTGTACCCCAACTATCTGATTCGGCATGACGGACAATCTCTTCTAAGTCTTTAGTTAGTGTTCTCTTAAGAGTACTTAGATTCATACGACCATAACCGTTAATTAAAACTTCAGGGTCATTTGGATCTTCCTTGTTCATGGCATATATGCTTTCTTTGGCGGCTTTTTTACGTTTAATTACGCCAGGCCCACCATTAGCAAAACCATTGCCACCACCCATACTAGTAGCAAAGGCGGCTGATGTATTTTCTGATACTTCAGATATTTTCATGGCTTTTCTCCAATATATACTGTATTTAGCAATATTACTTAATAGTTTTGCGTTACACTCATGAGTTTCATAACGTTCTCCCAGGTCTTGGGAACGTTTACTACTAGGTGAATACTGTTATCAAACCAACTGTGTGTACGGTGTGTTTTACGAGTATCCACATAATATGCTTTGCCCGGTGTAATAGGCCATTTGCGTCCACACATTTCCCATTCATAGGCATCATGCTGTGTAGCACGACTTAAAAACGCTACAATACGAAATGTTGAACGTGTCAGTTGTGGATTATCTTTGTGTGGTGGAAACCATCCTCCAGCATGTGTACGCACCAACATTGTTCTACCCAGTGGTTGAAAGAAGTCTAACATATCATGTAAACTTGTCAAGTCTTCATACAGTTCTGTAGGAGCATTAAAATCACATTCGTCTAGTTTACGACCATGTCTACGGCGTGCTTCCGGCATACTTAATCCATCATTGTAGTCATCACCAGGCATGCCCATTAGACATAACCCGTCTCTGTTGTTTACTACGCCTTCTCTACGCAAGTATGGCACCCATTTGTCGTCATACTTGGCAATTTGTTTACGGAAGTGACCTAAGTCAACCTCGTATTTCAATGGTTCCCATACATCAAGAGCCTGTAATTGTAGTTCACATTTAATGTCTTCTGCTGTAGGCTCAAATTTAGTTCGGTCTGAATCCAACCATTTTTGATAGTAATTACCCTGAACATTCTGGTTTGCCTTAGCGATTAATTCAACGGGATTTCCGTCTTTGTCCAGTAATTCATCTGTCATTTTAATCTCCCTGATACTCTTTGATGTCTACATGCGGATATCTGTATCCTCGTCTGTATTCATCAAAGTACAATACATGTGTTGGTCTTGGTCCTGGACCTTCCCAACGAAACTTATGGCTAACATAAATGCCATATTTGACATGCGGACCATGTCCTGTTGCGTAAGCGGCATCGTCCATAGTAGGACCTTCATACTTTAATACATATTTGCCGTTTACTAAAACTTTCATAAACCCATTTGCTTTGTTTGTCCAGCGTACATTAATAACAAAGTCATGCCATTTGCCACGCTCCAGTGTGCCTATTTCTGTTTGTGATGTTGTAGTGTGTTCTTTGGTAAGAATATCAATAATAAACTTTTCACGCTTTAACTGAAAATAAGCATTTGGTCCCCAAACACCATTGTGCCACTGAAAGAACATTTGTTTAGGATAAGTCCAAACATAATCTTCTGGAATATACATACTAAAACTGTACCAAATTTCTCTATCTAGTTTTGGTTCCCAACGCTCGCGAACTTCGGCCCTGTCTCTATCTCTAGTACAATCGTCCCAACCACTGCTAGGATTATCTGGATTGGCAGTGTAACAATCTCCATCACGTAATTCAAAACGAAGAGCATTAGGTCCTTTTCTTACAATATCCTGCTGAATGTTGTAAGCATAACCTCTGGCATCTTCATCAATAGTGTCAAACCAAGTACCACGTCTATCGTCATTTGGTAGTTGATTAGATGTACCAGCAAATGCTATACTGGTAAAAACTAATAAAAATAATGTTGTTAATATTCTCATACTATTCCCCTATATGTCTTATAATATCTTTGGACAATCTTCTATCCTGCTTAGTGCTACTACGCTTTGCTTTATGCTTTTTGGCTCTAACAATTCGCTGTGTATCTGGATCCAAATTACTTAAATGTTGTACTGGCGGAGCACCTGCCCACACCAGAGCGTCATCTTTTGCTACACTATTCATTGGGCCATGGTTATCTTCTAAATCTTGATCCTCAAATTTTTTTGCTGTCATGATTTTCATCCTATTAATTTCTTATTTGTATTCCTGCTTTTTTAGCGGCTCTTATACTTGGTATATTGTTGTTATCTACTTTACACCATATTGTTTGGATGTTTTGTTTACGAGCAATTCGTTTTACTAACTTTAACGCCTCAGTGCATACTCCCTTCTTTCTCCAATTTTCAGCAACTAGATATGCTGTTTCACCTGATGGTTTGAGTTCTACAGCACCTATTAGTTCACCAGTATTTAACTTGATGCCATAAGTGTTATATAACTTTATAAAATTATGTGCGGCTAGTAATGTAAACGGACATGTTAGATTGGTTAGTTTTGCTGTATTTTCATCTACTATATCTAACAATGGAATGATGTCATTTTCTACGAGCCGCGAAACTCGTATAGGAATCACTTTTTACGACCTGATTTCATATTGGCACACCAGTGTGCCATCCTCTGTTTTTCACCTGAACTGTTTTTTGCTATTTTGCGTAAGTCAGTTACACTTTTGCTACAATCAACGCCACTGCGTTTTGCTAATCCTTTACGGCCTGGGTTTTTGCCATCTTTAAAGTTTTCTTGTAAATCTGCAACTTCGTCTGGAACATCGTATATCCAAGCCCTTGCTCGTCCAAGTTCACGCATCATACCAGTCAATCTTGTATTACCAGCAACTAGTTCTAAATATCCATCGCTGTATCTAGCAATAATAGGCAGTTCAATCTGTCCTGAAGATAGTGCTTTTGTAAATCTGTCTCTCTTCGCCTTGACTAATCCGTCCCAATAATCGTATCGATGTTCTTCACCTGCTTCAGTGTTTTCGATGTTGTTTGCCAGGCGGTTGTCAACGTCTATTGCCTTACCTGTCTTAGCAAGTTTAATCCATTCTTCTTTACCTATTTTACGATATTCAGGATATCGGTTTGCTTCTCCCCACTCATAATCAAAATTGGGCATTGTAAAATTGATTTTAACATCTTTGAAATTTTCATCTATACTACGCTTGTATTTCTTACTCCACTTTTCCAACATTCGAACACTATCAAACTTGTTTATTTCTGTAACTGATCTAGGTTTTTTGTTTGGTAATCCACCCGGTAATACGTTGTTACTAACTGCCTTTGGTTTTGTCTTTATAACAGTACTGGCGCCAGCACCGCCGATTTGATCTGCTCTGTTTTGTTTATCTAATGCTTTGTTATACATATCTCTATATGCTTTAGTGACTACTTTTAACTCACCTTTAGGAGCAGGAGCGTCTGGATCTTCTAGTCCAGTCATATGAGGACGACTTACTAGGGTGGCTCCTGGTACCTTTCTTGGCGTATTTGCTTCCATTATAGTAAAAGCACTTGTTGGAATAATACCTTTGTATGCCAGTGTGCTATCGTCATCCATTACATTTGGATCATCTTCTAGATTGTCTTGATCTAGTTGACTGGCATCAATGCTTAATACTACAATGTTGTCAATGTATTCATCTGGCACTTCTTCATTTGCTTCAGCATGGCTTACAGCAACTTCAGGATCCTTGGCAAGGTATACATAACCAGGCTTGCTATCTTCCCATTGTGTTTGTGCGCCTTTACCACCTAAGCCGTTTTTCATAATACTGTCCAAAAACGGTTTGTATGTTGCGTGGTAAAGCATAGGAATAACTTCGTCTGCTTCGTTTAAGTTGTCACTGTCATACCAATCAGTAACACCTTCTAAGTCACCTGTGTATAGTGAATCGATAAATCTATCACTTACATTTTTTGTTAGATCTATTTTTACATTGTGTTTTTTAGCAAGTGCTTTGATTTCTTTTACATCAGCATTGCTTTTTAGGATAGCCGCCATGCTGTTGTGAATATCAAAGTCCTGTCTGTATACAATAACACCAGGGACATCTTTTAGTGCTTGGAATAGCGCATCTTGTTCATGCTGTTTTGTAGCATCGTCATGTGCAGGATTTACACATACAAACTCAATCTCTTTTGCTTCATTTATACTTTCTGGGATATATCTGCTAGGATCTAAATCACTTGCTAGTCCAGTTTTAACTAACTGTTGATAGCCTGATGGATCATGTATGTTACCATCTTTGTCTACTGTCCAG
>Ga0181568_10001515_pt1 | contig 21432 bp, 16 predicted proteins | sample 101ome_20_FD_133758 | JGI IMG/M metagenome (GOLD analysis project Ga0181568, IMG submission 133758) | Coastal salt marsh microbial communities from the Groves Creek Marsh, Skidaway Island, Georgia - 101404AT metaG (megahit assembly) | ecosystem: Environmental > Aquatic > Marine > Intertidal...
GAGGGGGTCGACGTGCCCCAAAGCCTGATTGATCAAATTAACACGCTGGCCAAAGGGCTGTAGCGAACAGCTCCATGACGATAAAACAATAAGCGAGAATTTTGTGGAATTAGACTACAACCGAATCGATCCCGAGTTATTACCGTTACTTGACGTCTTCCCACCCCTTGAGGTCTCCCGGGAGGGGTTGAGCGACGTGCGCGAAGTCATTGCGCAAAGTCGCGACGTCGTCAAACCCGATGGTTTGATCGAGGAGGTTCGATCCTTAATAACGAAAGACGCAGAGGTACCACTCTACGTGTATCGAAAAAGTCACCGTGCCAATCAGCCGGCACTGCTCTGGATTCACGGCGGTGGTTATGTCATGGGGTCGCCCGAGGATCAACGCGCCATTGATTTTGCTTTTGAGGGAGACATTACCGTTGTCTCGGTAGATTATCGCCTCGCCCCCGAGCATCCGTTTCCCGCGGGCCTCAATGACTGCTATGAGGCGCTACGCTGGATGATCGACAATGCAGAGGAGTTGGGCATTGATCCGAGTCGACTGGCGATCGGCGGCGCCAGTGCGGGTGGCGGGCTGGCGGCGGGGCTAGCGCTTAAAAACCGCGCTGAGGCGAATCATCCCCTGCGCTTCCAGCTGCTGCTCTATCCCATGATCGATAATCTGCATGACACCGAGTCGGGACAAATAACGAACCATCCCATCTGGACTCGTGCTTCCTCTTTTAATGCTTGGGAAATGTATTTCAATGGAGAGCCGGGTCCGGACGCATCGCCCTACGCCGCCGCATCTCGTGCCGATGATCTCTCCGGTTTGCCTCCGGCTTATATCTGCGTCGGCGTTGAGGATTTGTTTCGCGACGAAGATATCGACTACGCAAAACGCCTGATGGCGGTAGCCGTGCCCTGCGAGCTTGCAATCTTCCCCGGGGTCTATCATGCGGCAGAAGTGTTTTTGCCCGACACGGTGATTAGTCGGCGGATGACTCGCAGTATCACGCGGGCGTTATTTGATGCTTTGATCGAAGGTTCATCCGAACCTCATGCATAAAGCGAGAAGCTTAAGGACTACCAACCTGGGCGGCGTCGATAATGGTCTCGATGAGCAAGCCGTTATGGGCGCTAAAGAGTAATAACCCAAGCATAGCGTAGCGCACACCTTCATAAAATGATGGTGCGATTAGCTGCCGATGAATTGCTCGGGTGTGATGTCCAGAGCCGTGGTATCAAGCTCACTGACCAGTATCAATTGTTCGCGTACCTTGGGCAGTTGGTAGTTGAAGAAGTAGCGGCACGCTGCAAGCTTGCCGGTATAGAAGGCCTTGTACCTTGTACGCCCTTTGGTTGTGTTGCCCTGATCAAGAAAGCACTGGGTGACGATCTCTCTGGCAAGAATGCGGTAATTATTGGTCGCTCCAACATCGTTGGCAAACCCATGGCCAGCCTGCTGTTGAAGGAAAGTTGTACCGTCACCATCGCCCACTCAAGAACCGTCAACCTGCCTGACTTGTGCAGAACCGCCGATATTCTTGTCGCGGCAGTAGGCAGGGCCGAGATGGTCAAGGGAGACTGGATAAAGCCCGGGGCCACGCTCATTGATGTGGGTATCAACCGCATCGATAAACCCGAGGGTGGGAGTAAGTTACTGGGCGACGTTGATTTTGCTGAAGCCGCTGTAAAGGCTGGCGCAATTACGCCGGTACCGGGCGGGGTGGGACCGATGACAATTGCTTGTTTGTTGCGCAACGCAGTGGTTGCGGCCTGTCATCAAAACCAGGTAGATACCGGCCTTTAACAGGTTTGGGTCGAGCCATGCCGGCTCGCAAGACCGACTGAACCCCCCGGTGGCTTACCAGACCTTTTCTTCGAAAATCCAAGATATGCATCCCGATTTCCAAAGATTAAGACCTGCATGCTTTCTACACTGCTGATGTAACAGTGGAAAATCCATGGTAAGTGGGAACACAGGTATGGCGCAGCGGTATTCATTGCTCTCTCTGCTCAGGAACGGGTTGACCAGTAACAGGAACTGGCAGCCCACCTGGCGCAGCGTTGAGCCAAAAAATACCTACGATGTGGTCATTGTGGGTGGTGGTGGCCATGGACTCGCCACGGCTTACTACCTGGCCAGAAACCATGGCATAACCAATGTCGCTATCGTTGAAAAAGGCTGGATTGGCGGCGGTAATACCGGCAGAAACACCACAGCCATTCGCTCCAATTACTTCTACCGCGAAGCGACCGACTTTTTTGAACGCTCCCTGCAACTTTATGAAGGGCTGGGTAAGGAATTGAACTACAACATCATGCTGTCGCAGATTGGCGTGATGACCCTGGCACACAGTGAACACGAGATGGAGGGAATCCGGCGCTGGGCCAATGCCATCCAGATCAATGGCGTGGATTCAGAGTTTCTCGATATCGACCAGATCAGGGCAGAGCTTCCCATACTGAATACCTCTGACAACGCGCGATACCCGGTGGTGGGAGGGTTCGTGCAGCGCCGTGGTGGTGTGGCCAGGCACGATGCCATCGCCTGGGGCTATGCCAGAAGAGCCGACGAACTAGGCGTGGATGTTATTGAACAATGCGAGGTAACCGGGCTACTCCAGGCGGGAGGGCGTGTTGCCGGTGTCGAAACCTCCAAAGGCACCATCAATGCCGGCCAAGTGGTACTGGCGGTAGCGGGACATTCCAGTCACCTTGCCGCCATGGCCGATATCAAATTGCCGATTACCAGCATGGCACTTCAGGCCATGGTCTCAGAGCCACTGAAACCCTTTCTCAATACCATGGCTATTTCTTCGGTCTGCCATGCTTATGTAAGCCAGTCCGACCGGGGTGAATTGGTGATTGGCGGTAGCGCCGATGTGTACAACTCCTACGCCCAGCGCGGGGGCATTTCCGTGGTTGAAGAAAACTTACGTGCCCTGGTGGAGCTCTATCCCTGCCTGAGTCGTTTAAAGCTGATGCGACAGTGGGCGGGTATTGTCGATATCACGCCCGATACCTGTCCCATTATTGGTGTCACGCCTATGCAGGGGCTCTACATCAATGGCGGTTGGGGTACCGGCGGTTTCAAGGCAATACCAGCCGGTGGTGAAACCACGGCCTACACCGTGGCACATGACAGCCCACATCCACTAGTGGAGGCATTCGCACTTGATCGCTTTCGCAGTGGGGAACTGGTCAACGAGGCCGCCGCTTCCGGCGTAGCTCACTAGGGGAGGTCAGAGGTCGATGCAACAGATTGATTGCCCTTGGTGTGGGAAGCGTAATGAAGAGGAGTTCACCTGTGGTGGGGAACTGATCTCACGTCCACAGGTGCCTGAATCCGCCAGTGATCAGGAGTGGACTGACTATCTTTACTTTAGGAACAACCTGAAAGGGATACACACAGAGGTCTGGCGTCATACCGCAGGCTGCCGCATGTGGTTCATGTTGGAGCGAGATACCGTCAATCACGCTATATCCGCCGTCCACAAGCTGCAGCCGTGTGAGATATCTGGTGTGGGAGGCGAGGCGAATGAATAATCGACTATTCCGCCTGCCTCAAGGTGGAGAGATAAATCGGGAAAAGCCCATCCGCTTCAGTTTCAATGGCAAACGCTATAGCGGCTTTGAGGGCGATACGCTCGCCTCTGCCCTTCTGGCCAACGGCGTCAAGATACTGGGGCGTAGTTTTAAATATCACCGGCCCCGCGGCCTGTTCAGTGCAGGTATCGAAGAATGCAATGCGATTGTCCAACTGGATCGATCTCCTGATACCGAACCCAATGTTCGCGCCACAATGCTACCGATCAGTGAAGGCTTGCAAGCGTTCAGCCAGAGTTGCTGGCCGAGTGTCAATTGGGATGTCTTTTCAGTGCTTGGATGGTTCTCTCGCTTTCTCCCACCCGGCTTTTACTACAAGACTTTCAAGTGGCCTTCGTGGAAGATTTACGAGCCATTGATACGCCACACTGCCGGGATGGGCGTAGCACCTACTACAAGCGATAAGCAGAGCTACACCAAGCGATTCGCCCATTGTGATGTGCTGGTTGTTGGTGGTGGTGTAGCTGGCTTCTCGGCTGCTCTGGCCGCCGCTCGAGGTGGCGCGCGTGTCATGCTCGTTGAGGAACATGAATGCTTTGGCGGCGCCTTGCTGAGAGATCGCGAGATAATCGATAGTGCCCCTGCCGCAGAATGGCTGGAGTCAGCCGTGAGGGAGCTACAGGGCTACGGCAATGTCCAGATGGTAAGTCGCTGTACTGCCACGGGCTTTTACGATCATAACCTCCTAGTGATGGTCGAGCACTTGCCTAGGGGCCGTGACTTGGCGGGCAAAGACACCAATCCAGTTCAAAGGCTGTGGAAGGTACGGGCGAAGCAAGTTGTTCTCGCTACTGGCGCGATTGAGCGGCCATTGGTATTCCCCAATAACGACCGTCCCGGTGTGATGCTTGCTGCAGGGGTAAGGACTTATATCAAACGGTATGCCACGGCACCGGGCGCAAAGCTTACTATTTACACTAATAACTCAGATGCGTACCGAACGGCGCTGGAAGCTCACACTGCAGGTATTGAAGTGGCGGCGATCATTGATGCCAGAAACAACCCCGCTGGCACATGGGTCGAAAAGACCGAAGAACTGGGTATCAAGATACTGGCGGGCTCGCGAGTAGCTAATACCAAGGGCTACAGCGGATTGAGATCGGTGCTGGTTGAGTGCCCGGCAGATGGTACTGGCAAAACATGGATTGACTGCGATGTGCTCGCCATGTCGGGTGGTTGGACGCCTTCCGTACACTTGTATTCTCAAAATGGCGGCAAGCTGCACTACAGTGAAGAAAGTGCATGTTTTTTGCCGGAGCAAGCCGAAAATGTCCACTGTGTTGGATCTCTCAATGGCCGGTGGACGCTGGCTGAATGTCTTCAGGACGGTAATAAAGCCGGTATTCTTGCAGCCCGTCGTGCCGGATTCGAGCCAACGTACTCTCTACCGGCGGCTGGCGCAGAGCCGATAGAGGTTGGGTCATTGATGCCGGTCGAACCAAGGCTGGACGAGTTTCCGGGCAAGCAGTGGGTTGATCATCTTTACGACGTTACCGTTGCCGATGTAAACACCGCAGCGCGAGAAGAGTTTCTGTCAATCGAGCATTTCAAACGATATACCACGACTGGGATGGCTGTTGACCAGGGTAAGACCAGCAACGTAAATGCCCTCTCATTACTCGCCCAGATTACGGGTAGAAACATTCCCGAAGTGGGCACCACGAAATTCCGCCCACCCTATACGCCGGTTACTTTCGGCACCCTCGCGGGGTATGAGGTGGGTGAGCTCTATCTGCCGCGAAGAGAGATGCCCTGCCATCACTGGCACGAAAGCAACGGAGCGCACTTCGATGACGTGGGAACCTGGCAGCGTCCAGCGTGTTATCCCATGGCCGGTGAAAGTCACGCCGACGCCATTACCCGTGAGATTCTGGCGGTCAGGAATGCAGTCGGCATATTTGAGGGATCTCCCTTGGGCAAAATAGAGGTCAGGGGTTCAGATGCTGCTGAGTTTCTACACCGAATCTACATGAACAATGTCCACTCTCTGGAGCTGGGTAAGATTCGATACGCGTTGATGTTGAATGACGCGGGCGTGGTTATGGATGACGGTGTTTTCTGCAAACTGGCCGAGAATCACTTCCTGCTATACCCGACCAGTGCAGCGGCAGACAGGGTAGGCCTGTGGCTGGAAGAGTGGTCGCAAACAGCCTGGCCGGATCTGGATGTGGTGATTTCCATTGTCACGGAGCAATGGGCAACCTGCACAGTTTCCGGCCCCAAGGCCCGGGTGCTGATGCAGTCCCTTGATAGTGATATCAACTTCGCTGGCGAGGCCTTTCCTCATATGTCCTATCGCACCGGAACGCTGTTCGGCGTTCCGAGCCGTATCTCACGGGTCAGTTTTACCGGCGAGGTGTCCTATGAAATCAATGTGCCCGCGTCCTATGGCGAGGGACTTTGGGATGTGCTCGTGGAGGAAGGAAAACCTTTTGATATCACGCCCTACGGTGGTGAGGCGCTGCTCACGCTGCGCTTGGAGAAGGGCTATCTTCATGTGGGCAGTGACACCGATGGTACCACTATCCCGGACGATATCGGCTGGGGTGGGGTGGCGATGAAAAAGGAATCCGACTACGTGGGCAAGCGATCCCTGTCCCTGCCTGTAAACATACGGGAGGGGCGCTTTCAACTGGTCGGCTACGAACTGCTGGATGGCAAGGGAACGGAATTTATCGAGGTCGGCGCCCACGTGGTGAAATCGAGTGTAGGGGAAAGGCGCCTTGCATCTATTGGTTACGTGACCTCCGCCTGCTTCAGTCCGACCCTCAACAAGCCGGTGGCTATCGGCCGGATGGAGAATGGCCGGGCCCGTAAAGGCGAGGTGGTTGAAGTTTACTCCAATGGCAAAACATCCCGCGCGAAAGTGGTCGAGCCGATTTTCTACGACCCACAGGGGGACCGCGTAAATGGATGAGCTGCCCAGGCGTTCGCCGCTCTATAGTTATGGGAACCAGGTGGATAGTGCGCGGATCGAGGGCAATGGCGTACTGCTTCTTGAGAAGCCCTTCACTGGCCTTGTCAGGGTGCAGCTCAGTCATGTGGCAGCCCCGGAAGCCGAGGAACAGCTTGCGGGAGTAATTGGATGCGAGCTGCCTCAAGGACCCGAGAGTGTGTCAATTGGCGAGGTTACAGTGATCTGGCAATCCCTGCGGGACTGGTTGATTGTCACTCACCCTGGCGATGAAGACGCGCTGTCCTATCGTCTCGAAGAGTCCGGCGCCGTTGTCAACGTGGTGACGGATGCCAAGGTTGACCTCCGGCTCGAAGGTCGGCACGCAAGGGACCTGCTTGCTGTGGGCTGCGGCATCGATTTGCACCCCTCGGCTTTCCAGAATGGAAGTGTCGTGAGTACCTTGATTGGCAAAGTACGTGTCTTACTGCGAAAAACAGAAACGAGAAATCAGTTTCAAATATTAGTGGATCGCTCATACGCTGCGTTCCTGTGGGATTGGATGTCGAAAGTGTCACAGGAATTTTGACCAAAAGATGTAAAGGAAGAGATTGAATGACCTTAGAAACCCAGTCCTATGTCCTCACCGCTATCACCAGGGATATACCCGGAGTGATCGCCAACGTAGCCGGACTGCTGCTCGACATTAACGCCACAGTCACCGAGGCCGCGCAATTTGGTGAAGATGGTTCAGACCGATTCTACCTGCGTATGGCTTTTGATGTTGATGCGGAGAGTTATCTGGAATCTGAATTCGAAGAAGGTCTCACATTGTTGAAGCCCCACTTCGATATCGAATGGTCGATTCACAAGGCGCACGAGAAGCCAAGAATTGTTCTGGCGGTATCAAAGTTCGGACATTGCCTTAACGATCTACTCTATCGCTGGGAGGCCGGAACACTTTCGGCCGATATTGTGGCGGTTGTGTCCAATCACGATGATATGAGACGCAAAACGGAGTCCTACGGCCTGCCTTACTACCATCTTCCTGTGACCCCTGAGACCAAACCTGAGCAGGAACAGAAAATCCTCGATGTAATGGATGAGCACCGGGCGGACCTGTTGGTACTGGCCCGATATATGCGGATCCTCTCGGAAGACCTTTGCAGTGCACTGCAAGGACGAGCCATAAATATTCACCACTCTTTTCTACCCAGTTTCAAGGGCGCGAAACCCTATCACCAGGCTTTTGAGCGCGGCGTAAAAATTATTGGCGCCACAGCCCATTACGTTACCTCAGATCTGGACGAAGGCCCGATCATCGAGCAGGACGTACAACGCGTGGAACACTTTCACAGGGCAGAAGAACTGGTACGTCGGGGAAGCGATGTTGAGTGCCATGTATTGGCACGGGCTGTGAATTGGCATTGCGAAAATCGGGTCATGTTGAATGGCCACAAGACCGTCATATTTAAGTAGGCATTAAAATGGAAGCCCTCAGCTGGTGGGCGACAGGCAATAGATTGCGGAGTACGAGACCATGAAATCACATTATCAGGCGGTTGTTATCGGCGGAGGCATTGTAGGTGCGTCTGTCCTTTATCACCTGACCAAGTTTGGTTGGAAAGACGTAGCGATGTTGGAACGGAAGCAGCTTACTGCCGGGTCTACCTGGCATGCGGCAGCGGGGTTCCACTCTCTCAATGGCGACGTCAATATGGCGCGCCTGCAGTCCTACACAATTAATCTGTACAAGGAAGTACAGGAAATCAGTGGGCAGGATGTGGGTCTGCATGTGACTGGAGGTTTGCTGGTAGCTTCTTCAGATGATCGATGGACCTTTGTCAAATCAGTGAATGCGATGAACAAAACAATGGGCATTGATTCCGAACTGATTACGCCTGAGGAAGTCGCCACCAAGACCCCCCTTATCGATACGACCACCTTGCGCGGAGGTCTTTGGGATCCCCATGAAGGCCACCTGGATCCATACGGTGCGACATACGCATTCGTAAAAAGTGCGCGCATGGCGGGCGCGGATCTACATGTGCAGACCATGGTCGAAGAGCTTGTCCAGAAACCCGATGGCAGCTGGCAGATTGTGACCAACAAGAGCACGATCCATGCCGATCACGTCATCAATGCAGCGGGCCTGTGGGCCCGTGAAGTTGGGCATATGGCCGGTGTAGACCTGCCGTTAATGCCCTTCGAACACCACTACATCATCACGGAAAACATCCCTGAGCTGGAGAATTTTGGTCAGGAAGCGTGCACCATTGCCGACACGGATGGAGAGATTTATGTGCGCCAGGAGCAGATGGGCGCCTTGTTCGGTGTGTATGAAAAGGGCGCACTGCCGTGGGCCGTGAACGGCACCTCCTGGGACTACGGTGAAACGGATCTTCTTCCGTCTCGGCTCGACGATCTCACGGACACGCTGATGAAAGGTTTTGAGCGATTTCCATCCATCGCCAAGGCCGGCATCAAGCGTATTGTAAATGGTCCTTTTACCTTCACCCCTGACGGGAATCCATTGGTTGGCCCGGTTCCGGGTGTTCGTAATTACTGGTCCGCCTGTGGGGTTATGGCAGGCTTCAGCCAGTGCGGCGGCATCGGTTTGACACTGGCGCAGTGGATGATCGAGGGTGAACCCGAAGGTGATGTATTCGGGATGGACGTGGCGCGCTATGGTAAATACGCCACCCAATCTTATGTGAAGGATACAGGCAAACAATTTTACGAAACGCGCATGAATGTCCCGTTCCCCAACGAGGTGTACCCGGCGGGAAGGCCCAATAAGACCACACCGATCTACGACCTTCAAAAGCAACAGAATGCCGTGTTCGGGGCCATGTTCGGACTGGAGGTGCCCCTGTGGTTTGCCAGGGAAGGAGAGGTGGCTGAAGACATTCCCACTTTCCAGCGGGGAAATAATTCCTTCGAGTCTGTGCGCAGGGAAGCATGCAATGCCCGGAAAAATGTCGGTCTCCTCGATACATCGAGTTTTTCCAAGTACGAGATCACCGGGCCGGGCGCGGAAGATTGGTTGAACACCCTGCTGGCGACTCGAATTCCCGGCGTGGGGCGGGCCTGCCTGGCCGTGATGTTGTCCCACAAAGGGCAGGTGCTGGGCGATCTCACACTGGTACGCTTTGCCCAGGACAGATTTTGGCTCACAGGTTCCGGCGCCTTGCAGGAATGGCATATGCGTTGGTTTAACGACAATCTGCCAGACCAGGGTGTCAGCCTGGAGAATGTAACCGACCACTACGGTGGCCTGGCCCTGGTTGGCCCGCGCTCACGTGAAGTGTTGCAGCAACTTACACATGCAGACCTTTCCAACGAGGCGTTCCCCTTCCTGGCTGTGGGCGAGATGAATGTGGGCTTTGCGCCGACGCGGGTTGTGCGCATTTCGGTGACCGGCGAGTTGGGTTACGAGGTCTACATGCCGGTGTCCCAGATGCGTGCGGTTTACGAAAGCATGGTTGCGGCCGGAGAACCGGCCAGTATGACCCCCCTGGGGGTGCGGGCCCTGTTGAGTATGCGGCTGGAGAAGGGGTTTGGTATCTGGGGCCGTGAATTCAGCCCGGATTACAGTCCAAATATGAACAGTATGGGTGGCCTGATTCGCTATGAAAAAGGTGAATTCAATGGCCGCGAGGCGATTATTGCTGGTAAAGATGCTGTGCCCGATCAAAAACTGGTGGTAATGGAAATTTCTGCTGACAATGCGGATGCGCTGGGCTATGAACCCGTGCTGTTGAACGGCGAGAAAGTGGGCTACGTCACCTCGGGGGGCTACGGATTTACGCTAGAGAAAAGTCTGGCCATGGCCTATATCGATGTGGCATCTATTGACGCAGAAGCCCAATTTGAAGTTCCTGTGCTGGGTGATCCTTGTGCCGCCAGGGTTCTACCTGAGGCACCGTATGACCCCCAGGGACTGAAAATGAGGGCCTGATCGGGTTTTGAGTTTAAATCAATAAAAATCAATGATTTAGACTGACACTTCCCTGCTTTTAGTGATTGGATATCCTCTAGCCTGTGCTAGGATGGGACCCTTCTGTTGTCGCGCCTGCTTGCAAGCTGCTATGAGGAGGTTGGAGTCCATGATCCAGGTCTGCACCCGATATTCGCCGAGAAGCTTCCATGGCTGAAGGCAGCAAAAAACCACCAAAGAGTTTCCGGGAGGACAAGGGCCTGTTCCGTTCACTGCTTGCTGGTGGAAACTCCCTCAGGGAGTCATTTGAGTCGCTGAAGAAATCACAGAATGTCGCTCGCCTGGTGGAGCACCCGGAGCGCAAACTGCTGGGCGCTGTTGTCGACCTGGACCCCCAGGAGGGACAGGGCCATTGGAGTTTTTTTCAAATAAACCCGGACATTTTTGTCGTGGTGGCGGATTTTACCTATATCGATCCGCGGCTGGAGACCGTGGCAGGTGAAGGCTTGCTGGAACTCCATATCAAGCTCAGTGGCCACCTGAATTTTTCCGCCAAGCGCAATGAGTTGGTTGAAGTCGACGGACCGTCCCTGCTGGTGCTGAACCAGCCAGAGGGCGTGGAACTCGACGAGTGGACAGATTCGAACCGGGAGGAGAAGTCTGTAACCATCTATTGCCGGGCCTCGTATTTGCGCGAGAACCTCATAGGCAGTGCCACGGAAATTCCGGAAGCACTGGAGAGGTTTATTGGTGGTGATCGCGCGACGATCAATTACTGCCAGTTTCCCATAACACCGGATGTGCTGCAGGCGGCCTCTGACTTGGGGAGTGCAGATGATCGGTTCGAAGGCCATTACTGGCTGATGTACGTGGAAGCGAAAACCCTGGAGTTATTGACCATTATCCTGACGGCTTTCGACAAGCTGACCGATACTGCGGATGTGTCCTACAGCCAGTACGAGCTGGATTTATTTGACCAGGCGAAAGCTATTGTGGAATCCGAATTTGATCCTGTGCCGACCATCCGCCAGATGGCCCGTCGGCTGGGACTTAATGAAACCAAGCTTAAGAGTGGTTTCAAGGCCTTGTTTGGCATGACAATTTTTGAATATCGCCACAAGATCAGGATGCATATGGCCAAGGACCTGCTTGACGATAATGAAATCCAGGTGAGTCTGGTGGCTGAAAGGGTGGGGTATCAGCACCAGACCACCTTTACCACGGCGTTCAAGACCTATTTCGGCATTAATCCCAAGGATTATCGCAAGCTGAAAAAGGTCGATACATAGGATTTGCGAACATAAATACTAAAAAATGCGCCCAAATTAAAAGGTAGCTCATAAGGCCCTTTGCTAGGCTGATATCCACGTTGTTCAGAGCCGTAGATATAAGCTAATACAAAGGGGTTCACCATGAGTATCTTGACCAAAATCAGTACCCGTCGTCTCAACAAATTCACCAGTCTGCTGCCACTGGCTGCAGCTCTCAGCCCGGCTATGGCACAGGCGGCCGTGCTGGAAGAGGTTATGGTCACCTCCCAGAAGCGGGAACAGAACCTCCAGGATGTCGGTATTTCTGTCAGTGCATTCAGTAATGCCATGCTCCGCGATCTGGGCATGCAAAACACCACCGACCTGGAGGCGCAGACGCCTAACCTGATGATCGGTGAGTACGGTGGTGCTGGGGCAACGACCACGGTGAACATCCGTGGGGTTGCACAGTTGGACTTTGCCGACTACCAGGAGTCTCCAAACGCGGTTTACGTCGATGGCGCCTATGTCAGTTTTATCGGCGGGGTCAATATGTCTATGTACGACCTGCAACGTGTTGAAGTGCTCAGGGGTCCGCAGGGCACCCTGTTTGGCCGCAACGCAACAGGTGGACTGCTTCACCTGATCTCCAATCGCCCCACAGATGAGTTCGAAGCGTATGTAGATTTAACTGTTGGCGATTACGACCGGATAGCGACCGAGGGTGCTATCAGTGGCCCCCTTTCTGACAGCGTACGCGGCAGGGTATCTTTTGCCACCAACCAGCATGATGGTTGGATGGAAAATCAGGCGGGAGACGATATTGTTGAAGATGATACTTTCAACCTGCGCGCCCAATTGGAGTTTGACCTTGGCGATGCCACAACCTTGTTGTTGAGTGGTCGTTACAGTGACACCGATGATGTCAACGCAGGTGTTTATCATCAGGTGGGTTCGGCTCCCAATCCGGCAAATGATTTTCTGTCTGAGAAAATCAATAACTCCAACCGCTATTTGCTGGATGGTTTCTGTACACAGTTCAACGGTGTTCCTACCATGACGCCGCCCGGTGGATCGGACTGTTACGGGAACGTGGAACAGCGGGATGTCTATGATGTTTCACCCGATGTGGTGGGCTTTTTTGATCGTGAATTCTACGGGGCAAGTGCCACTCTTACATGGAATGTCAGTGATTCGGTTGTGCTGATCTCGCTTACCGACTACCAGTCCATTGAAAAGGATTACCTGGAAGACAATGACAGTACTTTGCTTCCGATCACGGTTTTCTCCCAGACTCAGGACGCCGACCAGTTTTCACAGGAGCTGCGCCTGAATGGCACTTCGGATGATATAGAGTGGATTCTCGGGGCTTACTATCTGAAGATTGACAGTGAGTCGCGCCAGCGAGTAGATCAAAGTGCCTTTTTCGACATCGATTTCTATAACGATGTAGACCACGAAACAGAATCTTGGGCGATTTTCGGGCAGGCTGAGTTTTTACTCACCGAAAAGCTGTCTCTAATCACCGGCTTACGCTGGACATATGACGAAAAAGATATTGACTCCCTGAACCAGTGCCTGGATACCGATGCTTTCGGGTTTGGCGGGACTTGCGCTGCATTTGGCATTGCATTTGATACCTATATCGAAGGCGGGCGGGATGACGATGACTGGGCAGGAAAGATTCAGCTGGATTACCAGGCCAGTGATGATTGGCTCTGGTATGCGGGTGTCACCAGAGGAAACAAAGGCGGCGCACTCAATGCCACCGTAGGTGCTGGAGCGGGCGTAACGCTGGCGGACATGCAGATCGAGCCGGAGGTGCTTACCAATTACGAGGCAGGGTTTAAGTCCACCTTCATGGATGGTCTCGGGCGACTCAATGCAAGTGTTTTCTACTATGACTACGAAGACTACCAGGCCTATAAGTTTGTGGGGGTCGCTGTAAGCCTGTTCAACACTGATGCCACGCTTTTCGGTGGAGAAGTTGAGTTGCAACTCACTCCGGTTGAGGGGCTAGATATCATGCTGGGTCTTGGCTATCTGGATTCTGAGGTGGAGGACGTGGTACTCCCCTCTGGCCGTGTTGATGAACAGGATATGCCTTACGCGCCGGAACTTTCCTTCAACGGAATGGTTCGATACCAATGGGATGCATTTGGTGGTTCCCTGGCTGTTCAGGGCGACTGGAGTTATGTGGATGATCGTTACTACAGTTCGGTTAACCACCCGATTCAGCAAGGAGACAGTTATACAGTGGGCAACGTGCGCCTCAGCTATGAGAGCGGAAACGGGAACTGGTATACAGCGCTGTTTGTCGAAAACGTTACCGACGAGGAGCGCACGGTGTATTCTGCTGACCTTGCCTTTGCAGGGGGCGGTTATGGCATTGAGTCTTATGCACCTCCAAGGTGGTGGGGAGTTACTGCGGGGTATCGCTGGGACTAACATAGTCTTCTTCGAGAAATTTTGGGTGCTTTGCCAGTGGAACTTTCTTAAGGCCACTGGCTTTTTTTTGGAAATTTGGTTTTTAGAGTAGATAAGTTCCTATGCAACACAATAAACCTGATTTCTCCGTTTCGGAATCTAGAAGGAAAATCAATCCTTATCCAGATTTCGGGTCAGCGGTAAAGCCAGACGGTACTCCTGGCGATAATGACCGGATCGAGATTGGTCCTACTGCATTGGCATTCAGCGAGTGGGAAGAACAGGGCTTGCAGGTTCCGGACCTTGCCAGGTTGCGAACATCTGGCAGGTCACTTGCCACTGGTAGATGAAGTGAGAGGACCGCTTGCGGGATTTGTCTATTTTCTCGCTGGAGAGGCGGTGCCTACCGTGGCCGACGCTTTTACCTCGGAAGTCGATGAACTGATGCGTAAATACTGTGGCGATGATTGGCGATTGGCGGTCGACAAAATGGAGATTGTCGGTGTGCGGGCTATGGATAAACTCGGGCTGGATATCATCGGAGGACAACGCCTGCTTGAACAAGCGCGTTCAATAAAAGATGAAAATGAACTAAACGCCATGCGATGTTGCCCGTCAGCTGCTGAGTCTTCTATGCGCAGCATGCAGGATCAGCTACTGCCCGGGATAAGCGAGAATGAGCTATGGGCCACCCAGCACTACGAGAACATCCGGCGCGGCGGGGAATGGATAGAGACTCGTTTGCTGTCCTTCGGTCCACGCACTAATCCCTGGTTTAATGAATGTGGCCCCTGAATTATTCGGGAGGGAGACCTAGTGGCCTTTGATACCGACATGGTGGGCACTTACGGCTACTGTGCCGATGTTTCCCGTATATGGCTATGCGGTGATGTTGAACCAACCGCCCGGCAGAGGGAGTTGTACAAGGTTGCTTACGAGGAAGTACTGTACAACATGAGTCTTATCAAGCCCGGGCTTGATATTCGGGAGCTGTCGGAACTTTCTTTCAAACTCGACGAAAAATACCAGGAGCAGCGCTATGGGGTGATGGCACATGGTGTTGGCTTGTGCGACGAATACCCGGCTATTATGCCTCGAGGAAGTTACGATGATGTCATCGCTGAAAATGATGGGGTATTGAAGTCCGGTATGACGCTCTGTGTAGAGTCCTATATCGGGGAAGTTGGAGGAGGAGAGGGAGTGAAACTGAAGGACCAGGTGGTTGTAACTGAAACTGGTTGCGAGAATATAGTGCGGTACCCTTTCGAGGAGAATTTGCTTTGATAAGAGTGCATTCTGTGCTGGGCAGGCAGCGGGCAGGTTTGCCGCAATCGACTTCTGGTAGGTGGCGCAGTGCCTGAAGAATCGACTTTGGTTGTAACTGTTGTTGCCCTAGTCTTGATGCTGATCGGTCCTGCCATTGGCATATGGACCGCCAGGGCACAAGCTAAACTTGCTTCTGCGCCGGAAAGTGCCTTGCGCTTTGGTACGACTATTACGGGTTTGAGTGCCTCCGCTTCCGGCAACAGCGCTTTTATACTTATAGGTGCAGTGGGGTTGGGTTACCTGATGGGGCTCAGTGCATTGTGGATCCCGCTCGGTTTTTGGATCGGTGATATTATCTTCTGGTATTTCGTTGCCCAGCATCTGGTCCGGCGCGTGCAGGAAACGGGCGTTGAGACCATCAGTGAGCTCATCTCTCACGAGGCTGGAGAGCACGCACTTATGGCCCTTCGCACCGCGGCTGTGGTAGTGATTATCGCCGTGGGTCTGTTCTGTGTTGCGCAATTTCTCGCCGTTGGGAAGATCCTTCTCGAAGTCTTTGACCTTAACGTTGTGACGGCCATGGCACTCGCAGTGTTTGCGGGCCTGATGTCTGTGCTGTTTGGTGGCCTGGGTTCATCCATGCAGGTAAATGTCTACCAGTCCATATTGATGATTTGTGCAGCACTTATACTTCTTGTTGGAACTTTTATGGCCTTGCCTCAAGATTTTTCATCGCTTCAGAATGGCGTAGACACCAATCGCTTACTCGATCCATTTTATGGGCTTTCACCGGCAGGTTTTGTCCTGTTTATCATTTCGTTTATCTTACAGGGTTTGCTGTTTGCCATGTGCAGCCCCCACGTCTTATCCCGGATAACCAAGGGCGATGTTGATGCCATACCCCGAATTCGCTGGGTCTATATGGGATTCATGCAGTCTCTTTGGTGGCTGATGACCCTGGTCGGTGTGATCCTGGCCTTGCTGGGCCTTGTGGTTGATGATCCTGACCGGATAGGCTTTATGTTTGCTGGTGACATGATGCCACCGCTGCTGATGGGCGTGTTCGTCGCTGGCATTGCGGCTGCCTCCATGTCAACCGGGGAGGCACAAATGCTCGTCATAGCCAACGCTTTGACTCGGGATATTGCTCCGGTAACGTACCAGGCGCATAGCCCAGACATGAAACGAAGACTACTGCTCGGTGGCAGAATAGCCGTTGCAGGGGGCCTGTTCATTGCTCTTACCAATATGGATCTGGATCTGGTTGGCCGACTTGTAATTCAGGCAGCTTCTCTGGTCCTGAGTGGTTTTGCTGTGCCTGCCATTTTGTTTATTTTGAGAAAGCCGGTGGACGGTCGGGTCACTTCTTGTATGGTTCTGTTTGGCGCGGGTGCAACGTTACTCACTCGACTTTCATTTAGCTCTTTACCCCCAGGGCATGAGATTTACTCTGGTTTGATGGCGGCTGTGGTCGTATACCTGGTCGGCTCCAGACTATGCCCGGTTAAGAAACAGACACAATGCTCTTAATGTTTTTCGGAAGTAATAGAAATTCACGAATAATTTCGAGGAATAGCTTCTTTCCATTCCCGACGAAAAACTGAGCGACCGTCCTCGCGGGCATTCAGGCTGGTTGTGATATAGAAGTTATCTGCATCGACAGTGAGTTCATAGTCGGAACGCACAGCAATGTCCCAACCCTCCCTTTGCAGTTTCATGGAAAAGTAGCCTGACCAGGATGCGCTTAGCGGATTATTGACGTTTATCTTCGAACTCCACTCGTTGATCTTGCTCATCGTGGTGCCAGTTTCGTCCAGTCGCAGGGTTCCCGAATCGTTGTAGATAATGTTTGTGACGTTGCCACGTCTATCAGGTCCTGAACTCTCCGTCTTTGCCTTACCTTGCCGCATAGGTGTTGCGACCGACATCATGTTGTCAGGTGGAGGTGCAGGAAATTCTCTATACTCCAGTTCGGTGGGCCCCATCGGGCGCACCGGCAGTTCGATAAAGCTCTCTCCAGCATACACGGTCAGATTCACCAACTCGGGCGAGGGTAGGGTCAATGGCCAGTGATTCTCGGAGATGGTCAAACGCACCCGGCTGCCGGTCTTGAATCGATGGGCGGTCATATTCAATTTGACGGCGGTGGTGTAGGTTTCCCCGGGGGTCAGAGCTTCTGGTTTTTCATGGCCGTTGCGATGGGTCAGGTTCAGGTTGCCCAGAGTGACATTCCACGAGGTGCCATCGAGAAGCACCTCGTTCAATTTCACGGCGACTTTGGCCACCGACCGGTCCGATGAGTAGGCCAACTGGAGTTCGGGTTGCCCGAGGATTTCGAAATCCTCTTCCAGGATTGCAGAATCGAAAATAAGGCACTTTCGGTCCTCCTCTGCCTGGTCCCCGTTGAGATCTGTAGCAATGTTTATGGGTAGCAGATGGGGCATGCCCATGCCTGCAGTAAGATTGGGCTTGATGACAAGGGGTGTTCGGGTTCCGGCGGTCTTCGCCAGACCATCCGTATTCAGGAAGTGACGTTGCCGCTCGATTCGCGCCGATGGCCAGTTTGGTTCTGCTGCCCAGCGACCCGGCGTATCCTGCGGATAGACCTGTCCGGCCACTTTTTCAGGCATAAAAAACTGTAGCTGCGGCTCATCCATGATGCCTGTATCGATACCTTTCAGCCAGTGATCCCACCACCTGAGTTCCTCGAATAAAAAGCCCACGGCGGGCCCGGGGTCCGAACTGTCCGGAAACTGATGCGCCTGGGGGCCAATAAATCCCTTGCAGGGAACCTCCAGATGCTCCAACAGGCGCGGGACTGAATTGGTGTAGGAGTCGACAATGCCCCCTACTGCGTAGACCGGGCACTTTATGTCACTGTAATTGACGCTGACCGAACCATCCTGCCAATACTCATCTCTTGTCTGATGGATCAGCCATTTGTGCGCGGGAGGTTCTACACGATTGAGTCTGGATATCCATTCCTCCTTCCAGGAGTCGGGTTTGACCGCCGGATCGGGTGGCATACTGAGCACACACATAAACATTTGTCCCCAGTCCCAGTTTGCCCTGGATACATTGCCGCCTACGTAGTGCGCGTCATCGGTAAACCTATCGTCGCTGGCGCAATGGGGGATAATGGCCTTGAGTTGTGGCGGCGCCATTGCTGCTATTTGCAGCGAGTTGAAGCCGCCCCAGGAGATACCGCGCATACCGATTGAGCCGCTACACCAGGACTGTTTGGCGATCCATTCAATAATTTCTATGCCATCGCGCCTTTCCTGGTGGGTATACTCATCCTCCAGGAGTCCATCAGAATCGCCGGTTCCTGTGATGTCGACTCGCAGGCAGGCGTAGCCGTGTGATGCGGTGAACTCGTGACAGTAGCTGTCCGTCAGGCGCTGAAGGTCACGTCTGCGGTAAGGTAGGTATTCAAGTACCCCGGGAACAGGGTTCTGTTCAGCGTCCACTGGAAGCCATAATTTGGCTGCCAGATGCCGGCCATTGGACATCGGGATCCAGAGAGTCTCCACCTGTCTTATTGGTACGGTTTTACGCCCGGCTGCTGCGTTAACTGATGCCGATGGGTTGTAGGGTGCTGTGCTGCAGCCCACACCCAGGCTCATGGCAGCAATAGCGGCGGACGTGGTTCCGATAAAGTCTCTTCGAGTGGTTAAGATATTTTCGCGATATCGGCTCATTATTTCCACATCTGATTCTAAAGTCATTATGCCCGATTTTGAACTTCATACTATCGGCCGTATCAAGCGGAATGTGTCTATTCTGGTTTTTAAAGATAGGAATATGGATCGAAATGAGCCTGCACGCCAATTATTCACCAGCACTAAAAATACCCAAAATCCTTAAACTCATTGCGTATCGGTAAAGCGAACGAAAAAAGTCTTGGGTACTGTTGAGCCCAGAATTACCTGGACGTGTTGCAGGTCGGTGCTGTATGTATCCGCTATAGTACCGGTAGAACGAGTGAGGACCATCATGGACGCAATTCGAGAGCTTTACAGACCATCCGTTGAAACCAGCTGTGGTCTCCCGGCGGAGACCTACCTGTCAGATTCGGTGTTCAAGGCTGAATTAAGGCAATTGTTCCACAAGTCCTGGCTGTGCATCGGCGCGGCCCACGATGTGCCGGAAAAACGCGATATCAGGCCCCTGACCTTCGCCGGTGTACCACTGCTGATGTTGCGCGATGGCGATGCCAATCTCCGTGTTTTTCACAATGTCTGTCCGCACAGGGGTGCTCAACTGGTGGACGAGGCCAGGAATTGCCGCGGCAATATCGTTTGTCCCTACCACGGCTGGGCCTTCGACCTGGAAGGAAACTCCAAGGGCACCCCCCATGTTGGCGGAGCGGGGGTGCACAGCTACGACGGTATCGACATTGACCTGGTCCGGCTTTCCGAACTCCGTTCCGCTCAGTGGTACGGGCTTGTTTTCGTGAACATCTCTGGTGACGCGGTGGATTTTGAAGAGTTCATTGCCCCGATGCAGGACAGAATCGGTAGTTTTGATCCCGCAATTGCTAGATACGATCATAACCTCAGTACGCACATGAGTTTTTCAGCAAACTGGAAGCTGGTTGTGGAGAACTTTGTTGAGAGTTACCACGTTCCCAAGGTGCACCCCGAACTCGAGAAGGTTAACCCCATGCGCAAGCACTACCAGATCCTGGGTGGTGAATCCTATATAGGGCAGGGCGGCACGGAGTATTCCGCAGAGGAAGAAGAGGAATTCGCAGGCCTGCCTCACCGTCCGGACCTGGAAGACGGCGCCTGTTACGAGGCTTTCTACATTTATCCCAATCTCATATTCGGTCCGGTGGCGAATTTCTGCTTCATTATTATCACTGATCCCCAATCCCCGGATAAAACCAATGAACGGATAGAGTTTATTTTCTACGGCGATGAGGCGATGTCTGACGAACTGGAGGAACAGCGCAAAGCCAACGCGGAATTCCTGCAATTGGTTAATGGTCAGGATATCGGTATCTGCGAAAAAGCCCAGCTAGGCCGTACTTCACCGGCCTATTCGGGAGGGATGTTCGCACTGCCCCAGGAGGCAACCAGCCTGCACTTTGTGAAGCTCCTGTCAGCGAAAATGCTGGAGACTCCGGATCAAAGTGCCCGGGACCTGGTCGATCTGCCGGTGGAAAACATATACCACGAGAATCAGTAGCTCTGTGGGTAATAATGTAATGAACCATCCCCATCCACGCCGCTAGATCGGCGGGGTCTTCCAAACTAGATTTAGTCTGCAGGGTATTGCCAAATTAACTGGTCCGTCTTGCTAGAATCGGCAGATGAACATATACAAACGACACCGATTCCCGCCCGATATCATCAGTTATGCGGTCTGGCTTTACTATCGCTTCAATCTGAGTCACCGCGATATCGAAGATCTGCTAGCCGAGCGAGGCATCACCGTCAGTTGAGAAGCGATCAGGCTCTGGTGTATCAAGTTCGGAGCTATATACACTCGAAGATTGAAGCGTAAGCACCGCGGCTATGGCGATACCTTCTTCATTGATGAAGTCTTCGTCAAAATCAATGGCAAGCAACATTATCTCTGGCGAGCTGTGGACCAGGATGGCGAAATCGTAGATGTCTATCTTCAGGCCAAGCGTGATGGTGCAGCTGCGAAGCGCTTTTTCAAGCGGCTATTGCGAAGTCATGGTGGAAGTATAGGAGAAATAAACGGCCTGCTGGAAGTAGGTTTCCTCACTGATCCTGCTAACTGAACGGTAGAAATTCTCGAAATATCCGCCTATGGGCCTGAGACGTTGTAGGCTGAGGTGATCTCGCAATTCATATCCGTCCATTCCTGAGCGAGAGTACGCAACAGTGCGTGCCACGCGTTTTTCAGTAGCGTCCTTGCTGATGTGGGGTTGTTGAACTGGAATCCTTCCCAGCGAAAAGAGGCAATGACTTCGGTGACGCTCTGGTCGGTGGTGCTAGGTGTGGCAGGGCGGGGGTGTTCTGTTCCTTGCTCTCAAGATGAGCCAGAATTCTATCGATGATGTCCTGGTCTTCGATGCACGCGATAAC
>Ga0181568_10001516_pt1 | contig 21429 bp, 21 predicted proteins | sample 101ome_20_FD_133758 | JGI IMG/M metagenome (GOLD analysis project Ga0181568, IMG submission 133758) | Coastal salt marsh microbial communities from the Groves Creek Marsh, Skidaway Island, Georgia - 101404AT metaG (megahit assembly) | ecosystem: Environmental > Aquatic > Marine > Intertidal...
GATTTCAATGCGGCTTGGGCATTTACCGCCATTTTCATTCTTTTCATCTCCGTTGGTGTTTTGCTGTTGGGACTTTTTGGCACAACATTGGCCGATGCATGGCCGATTATTCTGGGCGCTTTGACCAATAGCTTGGCTATTTCCGGCCATCTTGATTTGCCGCTCGGATTTGCCGCAATGTCTGACGGTTTGCAAATCACCATTGCGCTGCTAATGATTGCCGGTCGCATAGAATTATTGATTTTGATGGTCTTATTTACGTCATCTTTTTGGCGATATATGCGCTAAATGGAGCTGAAATTCGGATGAGCCGCATTGCTTATATTGACGGTGTTTACCAACCGCTGAACATGCCGGGTATTTTGCCGGAGGATCGCGGCTATCAATTTGCCGATGGCGTGTATGAAGTATGCGCTGTTCGCAGTGGACGGCTGCTCGATGAAGCGCGCCATCTCGACCGTTTGGAATATTCGCTGGCTGCTTTGGATATGCCGATGCCGATGTCGCGGGCTGCTTTGCAGCAAGTGATGCGCGAAACCCTGCGTCGTAATCGCATTCAAAGCGGTATTCTTTATATGCAAGTGTCGCGTGGCGTTGCGCCGCGTGAACATATGTATGATGCCTCTTTGAAGCCGGTTTTGGTGATGACGGCGCGGCCAATCTCGGCGGAACGCCGCCCGCAAATTATGAAAAAGGGCATATCGGTTATTTCCGTGCCTGACCAACGTTGGGCGCGTTGCGACATTAAATCCATCAGCCTGCTGCCCAATGTTTTGGCGCGTCAGTCGGCGCGCAATGCAAATGTGCAGGAAGCATGGCAGATTGACGGGCAGGGCATGGTTACGGAAGGGGCCGCGACCAATGCGTGGATTTTGGACGCCAAGGGCGTGCTGCGCACGCGACCGGCCGATAATGATATTCTTAATGGCATTGTTCGGCAGGTTTTGCTCGATTGCGTGGCTGATTTGAAGCTCAAATTTGAAGAAAAACCCTTCTCGCTCGACGATGCTTTGGCGGCAAAAGAATGCTTTTCGACGGCCTCAACCATGTCGGTGTTCCCCGTCATCTCTATTGATGGCCATAAAATCGGCGATGGCAAACCCGGAACCGTGGCCAAGCAGCTGTCAGACGCCTATGACACAGTTGAGAAGAAACTTCCTAAAAATTGAAAATTAACTAGGTTTCAAATGCTAGTTGTGTCACAGTTTATCGGTTAATGCGTCGCGGAGAGGAGGGCCGCGTCAATAAAGTAACAGGGCGAAACCTCCGTCGTCCGCAGAATAAACTGGGTAAACCAATGTCCTCAGCGACCGACTCCTTGGAGGATTCATTCCTCGATCATGTTTGCGAACAAAAGCTGGCTTTGACCATATTTTTGGTTAATGGCGTGAAATTGCAGGGAACCATTACTTGGGTTGATGCAACGTCTATGCTGCTAAGCCGCGATGGCCATTCGCAATTGGTCTATAAGCACGCTATTTCGACCATCATGCCGAACAGTCCGGTAGAAATCACCGTCGCTTAAGCGTCTTTTTCTGCCTTTTTGGCGGCCTGCCAAAATGCTTCGAGTTCTTCGAGCGATAATGTTTGCGCGTCGCTTTGTGCGGCCAACGCTTCAAGGTGTTTGAAGCGGGAAATAAACTTGTTATTTGTCCGGCGCACAGCCTTTTCAGGATCAACCTTGAGATGACGGGCAATATTCGCGACAACGAACAGCAAATCGCCGACTTCATCTTCCATAGCGTCGGCTGAGCCGCTTTTGATGGCCTCGCGCACCTCAGCGATTTCTTCATGTAATTTATCGAAAACGGGCTCAATATCAGGCCAATCAAAGCCGATGCGCGCAGCGCGGTTTTGCATTTTGACGGCGCGACTGAGGCCGGGAAGGGCAAGGGGAATGTCATCCATCAGGCTTTCAGGTTCGGATTTGTCTTTTTCGGCTTTTTCTTGCGCTTTTATCTCTTCCCAGCTTTGGCGCACTGCTTCCGGATTATCGGCATCGCCGTCGCCAAAAACATGCGGGTGGCGGCGCATCATTTTGTCGGAAATGGCATCGACGACATCATCAAACGCGAACAGCTCTGCTTCTTCAGCCATGCGGGCATGGAAAACCACTTGCAGCAACAAGTCGCCAAGCTCGTCTTTCAAATCATCCATATCTCCGCGCTCAATCGCGTCGGCGACTTCATAGGCTTCTTCCAATGTATATGGTGCAATGGAAGCAAAGTCCTGCTGCAAATCCCATGGGCAGCCGGTCTCGGGATGGCGCAGCGCAGCCATGACATCGATTATGCGATTGATTTTATTTTGGCTCATATATAAGCACAGTGACGTGATTCCATAAAAAAGGGCGACCCCGAAGCCGCCCTTAATAATCTACCATTAAAATACGCATAATAAATATTATGACAAATTATTGATTAAATCAGTTAAGAGTGACGCCATCGACGACAATTTTATTGCCAAGTTCTGTTGTTGAGCTGAGGCCATTTGCCAAGGAAAGAAAGTCTTGTTCAATGGCGCGGGCAACCGTATTGCCATTGGCCAAGGCGGTCTCTTTTTGGGAGGCGTCTATAATACCCTGATAGCCGACGATGCCGACCGCTGCCAGAATACCAATAATGGCAACGACAACAAGCAGCTCAATAAGCGAGAAAACCGAAGGATCTTTCGACCCTTTTTTCATTAACACAACACCACACGCACAATGTTTAACAAAATCTCAATCAAACTCCAAGCCGTCAAATGCAGGAATAATGTTTTTTGGCAATTCGTTGCATAATTGTGCGTAATCCATATCGACATGGAGATTGGTCAAAATGGCACGCTTCGGCTTAAACCGCTCGATTTCAGCCAGCGTTTTATCAAGATGAAAATGGGTCGGGTGCGGGGCGCGCCTCAGCGCATCGACAACCCAGCACTCCAAACCTTCAAGCATTGGATAGCTTTCTTCGGGTATATCACTGATATCACTTGAATAAGCAATATTTTGAAAGCGGAATCCGAGCGAGTCGATATTGCCGTGTATTTGGCGAAATGGCGTCGCTGTAATGGTGCCGCCCTCACCTGCCACCGTAATCTCTTGGTAGGGAGTTTTGATGCGATTATCTTTCAAAATGGCCGGATAAAGTGTGCCGGCGCTTTGCTCAAAACAATATCCAAAGCGACTGGTGAGAGTTTGCGATGTCGCTTCGTCCATCCAAACCTCAATGCGCTTTTGTTTGGCGTAAACCATGGCGCGTACATCATCAATACCGTGCGTTTGGTCGGCATGATCATGCGAATAAAGAATGGCGTCGAGCCAAGTGACATTGGCGTCAATCAACTGGTTTCGCATATCCGGCGAGGTGTCAATCAGCACATTGGTCGTGCCCTCTTTGCCCGTGCGCTGCACCAGCAAAGAACAGCGCGTGCGTCGGTTTTTCGGATTTTCGGGGTCGCAATCGCCCCAATTACCGTCCAAGCGCGGCACACCACCGGAAGAGCCGCAGCCCAAAATCCGAAAGCTTAAGCTCATAGGCTAACCGGCCTCTTGGCTTTGGAGAACAGCGTAAAGAAATTATCGCTGGTAATACGCGCCAGTTCTTCAGTTGAAACGCCTTTCAAATCTGCCAGCATGGCCGCCGTGTCAGCGACAAAGGAAGGCTCATTGCGCTTGCCCCGATGCGGCACGGGGGCAAGAAACGGCGCATCGGTCTCGACCAAAAGTCGTTCCAGCGGAATCGATTGAATGGTCTCTCGTAACTCAGTTGCATTCTTGAATGTCGCAATACCGCTTATGGAGATATAAAATCCGATATCGAGGGCGCGGCGCGCTAAATCAGGCCCGGCCGTGAAGCAATGGATAAGCCCGGGATAGTCGCCATTCCCCATTTCATCTTCGAGAATATCAGCCGTGTCTTCATCGGCATCACGGGCGTGCACAATCAACGGCAGTCGGCTTTCGCGGCATGCTTCAATATGGGCGCGAAAATTGCGCTGTTGGGCGTCGCGCGGACTGTGCTCGTAAAAATAATCAAGGCCGGTCTCGCCAATACCGACTACTTTTTCATGTTCGGCCAGGGCGACAAGCTGAGCGGCATCGGTCTTCGGCTCGCGCCCCGCCTCATGCGGATGAATGCCGACCGAGCACACCAAAGCGTCGCTGGTTTCTGCCAGCGCGATGATTTTCTCGGCTTCGGTGATTTTGGTTGATATGGTCACCATCAAGTCGACACCCGCCGCTTTGGCGCGCGCCAATACGTCGTCGCGATCGGCGTCAAAGTCTTTAAAATCCAAATGGCAATGGCTATCAACCAGCATATCAGCCTCTAAATATATTGTCCGTCATCAACCGTGATGGTTGTGCCCGTCATGCCGCTGCCTTGCGGTCCGGCCAAGAGCAACAACGCGCCATCCAAATCTTCTTCACCGGCCAGCCGACGGCGCGGCCAGCTCGCTATTTGCTTTTTACCGCCATCGGTCTGCCACCAGTAATCATTTATTTCGGTTTCAATATAACCCGGACAAATCGCATTTATATTAATTTCGCTACGCGCCCATTCGCGTGCCAACCCACGCGTCATCATGATAATGCCGGATTTTGACATGCAATAAGGCGTTAAACCCGGCAACACATTATAGCCGCCGACCGAAGCGATATTGATAATACGCGCCGCCGAACCTTGCGCCATGTGATGGCGGGCAAATTCGGTGGCGAGGAAAAACGGTGCGGTCAGATTTGTGCCCAAGACCTGATGAAAATCTTCCGGCGAATAGTCGAGCGCCGTTTTGTCGACATTCATGCCGGCATTATTGACCAAAATATCGGGCATTAAATCCTGCTCGCGCAGCGTATCGAAAAAAGTCGGAAGTTTGTCGAAATCGGTTACATCCAAGCCAAAGGCGTGCGCCTCGCCGCCCTGCGCGTTAATTTCTTTTTGCAATTCGACTAATTTTTCCTCGCGCCGCGCCGTGATAATGACACGCGCACCGGCTGCTGACAGGACTTGCGCAAAGCGCACGCCAAGCCCTGAGCTGGCGCCGGTCACCAGCGCCGTTCGGCCCGTTAAATCAGTATTGGTCGAAATTTCGCCCACGTTTCTCTCCTAATTTTTCGCTGCGCACTTTGACATTGTTCTGCTTTCTTTGCCACAATAAAGCAAAGCGGGAGAAGAATATGAGCAATGCTGAAACAGAAAATCTGCCGGTACTGCAACTGGATGTGATTTCAGATGTGATTTGTCCATGGTGCTTTATCGGTAAGCGCAAGTTGGACGCGGCATTGGAAAGCCTTACGGATGTGCGTATTAATTTGATGTGGCGTCCCTATCAGCTTTACCCGGACACACCCACTGAAGGGGCCGACCTGACGGCCAAAATAAAACAGCGCTATGGCGAAGAAGGTGTCAAGAAAATGCGCGAAAACATAAAGGTGGCGGCTGAAGGCACGAATATTGATTTTGCTTTTGAAAAGATAAAAAACACGCCCAATACAATGAATGCGCACCGGCTCATTCGGTGGGCGGCTAGCACCGGCCAACAGCATATGATTGCTGAAGCCCTGTTTTCTGCCCATTTTGAGCAAGGACGCAATATTGGTGATGTCGCTGTTTTATTGGAAATTGCCGGTCTGCATGGCATGGATGTGCCGCTTTTGGCGGAGTTGTTTGAGGGTAATAATGATATTGAGGCGACCCGCAATGATGATGCGGCAGCACGCGATTTGGGCGTGCATGGCGTGCCGGCCTTTCTCGCCGGCGGCAAGTTTTTGCTGATGGGCGCGCAAGAGCCTGAATATCTCAGTCGATTTATCGAAAAAGCGCGGCAAAAACTGGCCGTGCAATAATCACGCGGCCAGTTCAGCCAATTGCTTTGCTACCAAAGAGGATATTCGCAAACGCTCATCCGCATCTTCGGCTTTGGCGCGAAACACCAGGCTTTGATCAGGACGAATTTTGATGCGCGTTTGATTTTCAGCGACATGGGCAATCAATTTGTCAGGGTTGGCAAATAGCTGATTGCGGAAAACCACGGCTATGCCCTTTGGTCCGGCGTCGATTTTCTCGATACCTGCTGCGAGGCAGTCTATCTTAATGGCGAGAATGGCAAGCAAGTGCTGCACTTCTTCAGGTAAGGGGCCAAAGCGATCAACCACTTCAGCTGCAAACGCGTCAATATCGGCGCGCTCGGTCAGGCTTGATAAGCGCCGATAAAGCCCCATGCGCAAATCCAAATCCGGAACATAATCTTCCGGTATCAAAACCGAAATGCCGACATTAATTTGCGGTGCCCAGCTTTCTTCGGCCGCCTCGCCTTGCCGCTCGGCCACCGCTTCTTCCAACATGGCTTGATACAACTCATAGCCGACTTCTTTAATGTGACCCGATTGCTCTTCGCCAACCAAATTGCCGGCCCCACGCAAATCGAGGTCATATGAAGCCAGATTGAACCCGGCGCCAAGGCTGTCGAGCGACTGCATAACTTTAAGCCGTTTCTCAGCCGAATCCGTTAAGCCATTGTTTTCATTGTAGGTAAGATATCCGTATGCGCGGGTTTTAGAGCGTCCAACACGGCCGCGCATTTGATAAAGTTGCGCCAGTCCAAACATATCGGCGCGGTGAATGACAATGGTGTTGGCCGAGGGAATATCCAATCCGCTTTCAATAATCGAGGTTGAGAGCAGCACATCATATTGACCGTCATAAAAGGCGTTCATGCGGGTTTCCAGCTCTCCACCGGCCATTTGACCGTGCGCGGTAACATATTTCACCTCCGGCACGGTTTCGCTCAAATAGGCTTCCATATCGGGCAAATCGGCAATGCGCGGCACAATGATAAAGCTTTGTCCGGTTCGATATTTCTCACGCAACAGCGCCTCACGAATACCGACCGCATCAAATGGCGTCACATAGGTGCGCACAGCAAGGCGGTCAACCGGCGGTGTCGCGATAAGCGATAGGTCGCGCACGCCGGTTAATGCCATTTGCAGCGTGCGAGGAATGGGCGTAGCGGTCAGCGTTAACATATGTACCTCGGCGCGTAAGGCTTTTAAGCGCTCCTTATGCGCCACGCCGAAATGCTGTTCTTCGTCTACGATGACCAGCCCCAGCCGCGAGAATTCGATGGTCTTTGCCAGCAAAGCATGCGTGCCGATGACAATATCGACGGCGCCCGATTTCAGCCCCTCTTTAGTGTCTGCAGCCTGGGCCGTGCCGACCAAACGGGACAATTCGGCAATTTCGACCGGGATACCGGCAAACCGTTCGGTGAAAGTTTTGGCGTGTTGGCGCGCCAAAAGCGTGGTTGGCGCGACGATGGCCACCTGCTTGCCCGACATGGCGGCAATAAAGGCGGCGCGCAAGCCTACTTCGGTCTTACCAAAGCCGACATCACCGCAAATCAGGCGGTCCATCGGTCGGCCGCTGGCCAAATCATCAATCACCGCCTCAATGGCATCAATTTGATCTTCGGTTTCTTCAAACGGAAAACGTGCCACGAATTCATCATAGAGACCGATATCCGGTGTCATCACCTCGCCGTCGCGCATGGCGCGCTCTGCCGCGGTTTTTATCAATTCATCTGCAATGAGTTTGATTTTTTCCTTGAGCCGCGCTTTGCGCATCTGCCAAGCGACACCGCCGATTTTATCGAGCGTCACCGTCATATCATCGCCGCCAAAGCGGCTCAGCAATTCGATATTTTCAACCGGCAGGAAAAGTCGCGAGTCGCCGTGATAAATCAGCTTTAAGCAATCATGCGGTGCGCCGCCGACGTCAATGGTCTGCAATCCCTCAAAGCGGCCAATGCCGTGCTCTACATGCACTACATGGTCACCGGGTGTCAGACTGCTCGCCTCAGTCAGAAAGTTTTCCGCTTTCTTACGGCCGGGGCGTCGCACCATGCGATCGCCGAGAATATCTTGCTCGGTCAGCACGCTCAGTTGTTCTGTGGCAAATCCGTTATCCATGGCGATAATGGCGATGTGGGCACCCTGCCCTTGCTGCGGTGCTTGCCACTCATTGATAAATTGCACCGGCGGCGCGCCGTGTTCGTTCAAAAGCGTTTCCAGTCGCTCCATGGCACCACGGCTGGAAGCGACCAAAAGCACAGAGCGACCGGCGGCCTGTTCTGCCGCGATATGCGTGACCACAGCGTCAAATAGATTAATGTCTTTCTGCTTGCGTTCGGCGGCAAAGTTGCGACCCGCGTGACCGGAGAGATTTTCACCGTCAGGATGCTGAAACGTGCCGATGCTGCGCCACCGCGTGTCATCCACACGTTTCGACCATTCATCATTGAGTAAATAGAGTGCTTCTGGCGGCAAGGGTTTGATGATGCGCCGCCCGTCGCTTTCTTTCATGTCGGTCTGCATGGCCTCTTCGCGCGCTTGATAATAGTCAGCAATTTGCTCGTGACGCTCTTGCAGCGCAGCTTCGGTTTGGTCATCGGCGATATAAAGCGCCGCACCGCAATGGTCGAACAAAGTTTCCAAACTGTCGTGGAATAGTGGCAACCAATGTTCCATGCCCTGGTAGCGTGCGCCGTCACTGATGGCGGCATAAAGTGGGTCACTATCCATTACTGTGCCAAATGCCTGCACATAGCCGCGCCGAAAGCGCAAAACCGTCTCCTCATCGAGGTGAATTTCACCGGCGGCAGTCAGTGTCAATTCGCTAAGCTGGCCGATGGTGCGCTGGCTTTCCGGCTCAAACGGACGAATGGATTCCAGCGCATCGCCGAATAAATCAAGCCGCACAGGCGTCTCACTGCCGGGCGCGAAAAGATCGATAATACCGCCGCGCACAGCATAATCGCCGGGCTCCATAACGGTGGAACAGCGGCTATAGCCATTACTGCTCAAAAAGCCGGTCAGAGCATCGACATCGATATTATTGCCGGGCCTTAAAGCCATGGACAATCCGGCCAGCAAGTGACGCGGTGGCAAGCGCTGCGCCGCTGCCGATATGGTGGTGACGAGAATATGCGGTGTGCCTTCCAGCAGCGGCAATTGCGCCAATGTTGCCATGCGCTCCGACATGACGGCGACTTGCGGCGACAGGCGATCATAAGGCAAGCAATCCCAAGCCGGCAAATAAAGCGTGGCGATATCGGGCGCGAAAAACCCCAGCATATTGCGCATGGCCGTGGCGGCGGAAGCATCGCGCGCAATATAAACCAAACGATCGCCCTCTAGGCGCGCCATATCGGCCAACACCAAAGGTTGATAGCCCTCAGGCGCACCACCAACGGCCAATCGGCCTTTATGCGAAATTAGTTTTTCAATCTGCGCGTTTATCAATTCTGCCTCTTTTCTTATTGGCAGTTTACATATGCTCCAGGCTCAACAGACGGTCGAGCAATGGCGAGCGCACCTCATCAGGCACATCTTCGCGCCCCGTGGCCCAGCTGAACAGCTTGTCATCGGGCAATTCGAGAATGCGCTGATAATCGGCCAAATCATCTTGCGGCAAATCAGCCAGCACCGTATCGGCAAATTTGCCGAAAATTATATCCATTTCCTTAATGCCGCGATGGCATGATCGGAAATGCAGTTTGCGGCGTTCAGCGTCAAGCTCTTGTGTCATTTTTGAACCTCTGACGGGGGTTATAGCAGAGCCGGGCAGAATGTCATCTGCCCGATGCCTGTCTGATATAAGGCCTTTTCTGTGCTAGTCTAATGGCGATTCATGGCTGTGAGAGACCGATGCGCCCGACACTGCTCGATATATTGTTTGCTGACGCCACAACCCTGCCTGGCATTGGGCCAAAGCTCGGTAAAATTCTGGCCGAATTTACCGGCGATAAAATCGTCGATTTGCTGTTTCATTTGCCGAGCAATCTGATTGACCGACAATATCGCCCGTCTTTGGCTGAGATTGAGGACGGCCGCATCGCGACTTTTGAGGTCGAGGTGATGAAACACGAAGCCCCCAGAAGGCGCAATCTGCCCTATCGCATTTTATGCGGAAATGAGACCGGCTATTTATCGCTGGTGTTTTTCCATGCACGCGGGGATTGGCTGGGCAAGGCCATGCCTGAAGGCGCAAAGCGCATGGTTTCCGGCCGTGTTGAGCGGTTTCGCGAGCAGCTGCAAATCGTTCACCCCGACCACATGCTGCCGCAAGCCGAGTTTGATAAGTTGCCGATTGTCGAGCCGGTTTATCCATTGACGGCGGGGTTGTCGGCCAAAGTGCTGATGAAAGCCATTCAGGCGGCGTTGCCACAAGTTCCGGCCCTGCCCGAATGGCAGGAAGAGGAATGGCTGAAAAAGCAAAATTGGCCGGATTGGCACAATGCAGCGCAAGCGGTGCATCGGCCTGAAAATATGGCGGCGCTGGAACCGACGCATCTGGCGCGGGCGCGCCTTGCCTATGATGAGTTGCTGGCGCATCAATTGGTGCTGGCTTTGGTGCGCCGCGACCGCAAAAAACAACAGGGCCGCGCTTATCAAGCGGCCGAGGAATTGCAGGCGCGTTTGCGGGGGCTTTTGCCCTTCCCGCTCACCGGCTCGCAGGAAAGTGCGATAGACGATATTGCCGAAGATATGGCAGCACCGATGCGTATGTTGAGGCTTTTGCAGGGTGATGTCGGTAGCGGCAAGACGGTGGTCGCTGTGATGGCCATGCTGCAAGCCGTGGCCAATGGTGCGCAAGCTGCACTGATGGCGCCGACTGAAATATTGGCGCGCCAACATGCCGAAACGCTGGGGCCTTGGCTTGATGAGCTGGGCATTCGCTGGCAGGTGATGACGGCGCGCAATAAGGGCAAGCCGCGGCAAGAAAGCCTGGACGCTTTGGCCTCGGGCGATGTGCAAATTGCCATTGGCACCCATGCGCTGTTTCAAGATGATGTCACCTTTGCCGATTTGGGGCTGGCCGTGGTTGATGAGCAGCACCGTTTTGGCGTTCAGCAACGCATGGCGCTGTCGAGCAAGGGCAATGGTGTCGATGTGCTGGTGATGACGGCAACACCGATACCACGCACGCTGACGCTGACCACTTATGGCGATATGGATGTTTCGCGCATGCCCGATAAGCCGCCCGGCCGTAAGCCGGTTGATACGCGGGTTATTTCGATGGACCGCTATGAAGAAGTGGCGCAGGGCCTAAGCAATGCACTGCAAGATGGTGCGCGCGTCTATTGGGTATGCCCGCTGGTCAGTGAAAGCGAATTGATTGACTTGGCCGCCGCTGAAGAACGCGCCAATGCGCTGCGCACCATTTATGGCGACAAGGTGGGATTGGTGCACGGGCAAATGAAAGCAGCCGAAAAAGACGCGGTGATGGCGCGTTTTGCCAGCGGCGAGATTGCCGTTTTGGTAGCGACAACCGTCATTGAAGTGGGCGTGAATGTGCCGGAGGCGACAGTGATGGTGATTGAGCACGCCGAGCGCTTCGGCTTGGCGCAATTGCACCAGCTGCGCGGGCGCGTTGGCCGTGGCTTGGATAAATCAAGCTGCGTGCTGCTCTATCGCGGGCCGCTTGGCGAAACCGCGAAAGCGCGCTTGGGCATTATGCGTGAGACCGAAGATGGCTTCAAAATTGCCGAAGAAGATTTGCGTTTGCGCGGTGCCGGTGAGGTGTTGGGCACGCGGCAAAGCGGCCTACCTGCATTTCGTCTCGCCGATTTAGAGGCGCATGCCGATTTGCTGCCCGCCGTGCATGATGACGTAAGATTGCTGCTGGAACGCGACCCGCTTTTGAAAAGCCCGCGTGGTGAGGCGCTTCGTGTTTTGCTCTATCTGTTCCGCCGCGATGAGGCGATACGCTTTTTGCAATCAGGCTAATCGTCCTGATTGCTTTCCTCATCGGCCAGACCGGCCGAGATGACCAGCCGCGCGCCCTCTTCCACCGTCATGTCGAGAATGGTCAATTCATCTTCCGGCACGAACAGTAAAAAACCCGATGTCGGATTGGGCGTGGTCGGCAAAAATACGCCGACCATGGTTTTACCCGTCGCTTCATTGACGCGGCGGTCAGCCGCTTTGGTAACGAAGGCAATGGCGTTTAAACCTTTGCGCGGATATTCAATCAGCGCAACTTGGCTGAAACTGGCGCCGTCTTCGCGCACGGCGGTTTGAAAAATTTGCCGCAGCGCGGTGTAAACCGTGCCGGCCATCGGAATTTGGCGGATAAGCCGGTCGGCCAATGCCAACATGCCACGCCCCAAAAAATTGGCCGTCAGACCGCCGATAAATGTCAGCAGCACCAGTGCCAGCACAACGCCGACCCCGGGCACATCAAACGGCAGATAAGTGGTCGGCCAGTAAATCGCCGGTATCCACGGGCGGAAATAGCCGTCGAGAAACTCGACAAACCACAGCATCAAATAAAAAGTGATGTAAATCGGCGCAGTGACGACGAGACCGGTGAGGAAATAGGTACGCAGAGCGCCCAGCAAGGTGCGTCTTTTTTTCGGTGGGTCGAGAATTTCACTCATTATTCACTATCGCCTGATTCCGCTCGGTTTTTCAAAGATTAGACAAATTCAAATATATCGCTGGCGGAGTAGCCCAGAAAGGGATTGATTGGCGCTTCAAATTCGGAAAACGCGTCACTCCGGAACATTATCAAGCCCGTGTCGTTTCTCTCTCGGGAAAGGTTCAGCCATACGCGATGAATCGTCAGCACACGCAACGAACAGAGGATACGCGAGAGCCATAACTTTCTTATTACCATTTCGGCTCTAAAAATGGAGTTTTAGCTAGCGTTCTGCCAAACTAAAGAAACCTAATTTTTTTTATTTTCTTTAAAGTAAATAAGTTAAATGGAAGGCAATCGCCCTGTTTTCAGCCCCTTTGCGCTTGCCTAACGTGCTTTGCAATGGCACGCTTCACCACATGGGAGAGCTTTCAAAAGAGCAATTCGAAGAGCGGCTGGGGAGCATATGCACGCGCCGTTTCGGTTCGCCTATCGAAAATTTAAAGCGGCTTTCCGGCGGTGCCAGCCAAGAAAGCTGGACATTTGTTTGCGATGGCCAAGCTTATGTGTTGCGGCGAAATCCGCGCGGGGTTCAGACCTCACAAAATGCCCTGCCGAAAGCCAGCGAAGCGGCCATTATCAGTGCCGCCGCCGAGGCCGGAATCGCCGTGCCCAAAATCAGTTTTATTTGCGACGAAGATGACGGCATTGGCGAAGCCTATGTGATGGACTTTATCGAGGGTGAAACCATTGCTCGGAAAATTTTGCGCGATGCTGAGTTTGATGCTGTGCGTCCCAATCTTGCCGCGCAATGCGGCACCATGCTGGCGGCGCTGCACAATATAGATGTCTCTGCTTTGCCGGATTTGCCGTTTAGTGATGCGGTGGGTGAATTGGAGAAATATGCAGGCTATTTAAAAGCCGGTGGTCATCCGTTTCCGGTATTTGAATTGGCGATAAAATGGCTGGGTGACAATCTGCCGGAAAAGCGTGCGCCCGCTTTGGTGCATGGCGACTTCCGCAATGGCAATATTATGGTGTCGCCGCGAGACGGGCTGGTCGCCCTGCTCGACTGGGAGCTGACACATATTGGCGACCCGATGGAAGATCTCGGCTGGCCGTGTGTGCCAAGCTGGCGCTTTGGGCAGCATGATATGCCGGTCGGCGGCTTCGGGGCACGCGCCGATATGTATGACGCCTATCGCGCCGCCGGTGGCGAGATTGACGAAAAAGCGACGCGCTTTTGGGAAATTCTCGGCACATTAAAATGGGGCATTATGTGCGGCGTGCTGATGGTCTCAGCTTTTGAAAGCGGCGCCGACCCTTCAATCGAGCGCGGCTCTATCGGGCGACGCGCTTCGGAAACCGAAATCGACCTGTTACGCATGCTGATGGGAGAAGACTGATGCAAGACAAACCGTCCGCCGAAAAACTTCTCGCCGCCGCGCGAGCCTTCCTAAACGATACGGCGATGCCGCAACTGTCGGGTCATGCCGCCTTCCATGCTCGCGTCGCCGGCAATGTTTTGGATATATTGGCGCGCGAATTGGAACTCGCCCCGGGTTTCAATCGTGCCGAAACAGCGCGGCTCGAATCACTGCTCGGTGAAACCGGCACTCTGAAAGAATTGAACCGCAAACTTTGTGACAAAATAGCGACAGGTGAGATGGATTTATCCGACGAAAAGCTGAAAATACATCTCATCAAGACAACTATGGGCAAGCTGGCCATAGACCAGCCGCGCTATCAGGGGTATAAAACGGCCAAGGCCAAAGGATGGCCTGAAGAAGACTCTGGGGAGACTATCAAATGAAGAAAATTCTTATTCCTGTCGTGTTGAGCTTGGCTATTGCCGGTTGTGGCATCATCGATATCCCGTTTATTCCGGGCATCTAACAACATCATAAAGAGCGCATGTAACGGCGATACAGCCACGGCGCGATAATATGATTATAAATCAGGCCGGTCATGCCTCGCATGATCGGCCAATTTATTGCGTGGGCAAGATATTTGAATTTTGGCAAGCGCAGCCACATGGCGATAAACGCCTCCACTCCGACCAACATTTTGCCGTTTTCCTCGGCATGTATGCGGCGTAACAAACTATCGCGCTGATAGCCCGACGGGCAGGTTTGGGTGGCGATATCCTCAAACACCAAATTGTCGATATGCGCCGCCGCCGCCATGCGTTGATACATAGCCACTTCCGGCCCGCAAATAGAGCAGTCGCCATTATAATAGACGGTGAGAAGCGGCCTCAATTAACCGCCCCGCCAACATCTTCAGGCTTACCTTCGCGCAGCGCGACCAGATATTCGATAATCATGTCCCACGCTTTCAGGCCATCGACATCACCTGCGGCGGCAAACTCGGCCGCGCGCATGGTGGCAATCACCTCGGCATCCTCGCCATATTGCTGGGTTAAAGTGGCAGCGGCCTGCACCACCATTTCACGCACTTGCTTTTCAGCCTCTTCCAACTCACTCATGCGCCATTATATAAGTCAATCGAGCGGCTATTCCACTGTGACAGATTTGGCCAAATTGCGCGGCTGATCGACATCCGTGCCTTTGGCGACGGCGGCATAATAAGCAAGTAATTGCAGCGGCAGCGCATAAAGTATCGGCGTAATGAACGGGTCAAGCACCGGCAGCTTAATCGTCGCCATGCAGCCCTCGCCTGCTTTGGCGATGCCCTCTTCACTGCCCAGCATGATGACTTTGCCGCCGCGTGCCAGCACTTCCTGCATGTTGGAGACTGTTTTTTCAAACAGCTCATCATCAGGTGCAATGGTGACAATGGGGACATTCTCATCGACCAGAGCAATTGAACCGTGCTTCAACTCACCGGCGGCAAAACCCTCGGCATGAATATAGGAAATCTCTTTCAGCTTTAACGCACCCTCAAGCGCCAGCGGCCACATGGTATTGCGACCGATAAACAGGGCGCTGTTATAATCGACAAAGCCTTTGGCAACCTCTTCAATCTCGTCTTCGCAATTCAGCACATCATTGGCCAGGCGCGGTGTCGTCAGCAGTAAATCGGTCAGGCGTTTTTCTTCTGCTTCGTCAATCGTGCCTTTCACCCGTCCCAGACCAATGGCCAATGAAGCCAGCGCGCCCAATTGCGCGGTAAAGGCTTTTGTGGAGGCGACGCCGATTTCAGGCCCGGCATAAGTTGGGAATGTCAGGTCAACTTCGCGCGTGATGGAACTCTCCGGCACATTGACCACGCCAATGGTTTGCAAGCCATGCGCCTTGCAGTGCTGTAGAGCGGCCAGTGTGTCCGCTGTCTCACCCGATTGCGAGACAAATACCGCCAAGCAGTCTTCATCCATTGGCGCGTCGCGATAGCGAAACTCGGAGGCAATATCAATCGAGGCCGGAATGCGTGCATAGCGCTCAATCCAATTACGCCCGACCTGCGCGGCAAAATATGCCGTGCCGCAAGCGACCAAAATAACGCGGTTGATTTTACTGAAATCCAAATCATTTTGTGGCAGCAATACGCCATTGGCTTCCGGATCAATATATTGCCCGAATGTGCGCGACAGCACATCGGGCTGTTCGTGAATCTCTTTCGCCATGAAATGCCGATAATTGCCCTTATCAACCATGGCCGCGGAGGCATCGACCGTTTCAACCGGACGTTCAACCGGCGCGTCAGAGCCGAGCGTATAAATTTCCGCCCCGTCGCGGCGCATAATCGCCCAATCGCCATTGGCCAAATAGCATACGCGATTGGTAAAAGGCGCCAGCGCGAAGGCATCAGAGCCGAGATACATTTCCCCGTCACCATGCCCGATGGCCAAAGGGCTGCCCTTCCGCGCGACAATGATTTCATTCTCATTGCCGTCAACAATCAGGGCAATGGCATAAGCGCCGTCAAGCGCCGCAAATGTTTTCGCTGCCGCTTGCCGCACATCACCGCTACCGTTTAGGTTCTTGGAAAACAAATGGGCGATGACTTCCGTATCTGTATCGGACGAAAAACTGACGCCATCGGCGATAAGCTGTTCTTTCAACTCTTTATAATTCTCGATAATGCCATTATGCACCACCGCAACGCGCTCACCGCGATGCGGATGCGCATTGGCTTTAATGGCGGGCCCATGTGTTGCCCAGCGTGTATGGCCGATGCCGATGCTGCCTTGCAGCGGACGCTCGTTCAATTCTTCGCGCAAAGCGTCGAGCTTACCCTCGGCGCGGCGACGCATCAGCTGGCCGTCGGCAATGGTTGCAATTCCCGCACTGTCATAACCGCGATATTCCAGACGCTTAAGCCCGTTAAAAATAGACTGGGTGACATCGTTTTTGCCGATAACGCCAATAATACCACACATAATTAGCTGTCCTTTTTCTCATTCTTGGCGCGGAATTTTTTGCCCCAGCCTTTTATCTCGCGCTCAGGCGCGCGGGTGACCACCAATGCGTCATCGGGCACATCTTTTGACACGGCAGAAGACGAGCCGAGATAAGCGCCCTTGCCAATTGTCACCGGCGCAATCAAAGAGGAATTTGAGCCGATAAATGCGCCATCACCGATTTTGGTCAGATGCTTGTTATAGCCGTCATAATTGCAGGTAATTGTGCCGGCTCCGATATTCACATCCATGCCCAATTCGGCATCGCCGATATAAGATAAGTGGCTGACTTTCGCGCCCCTGCCGATATCGGCTTTTTTGGTCTCGACGAAATTACCGATCTTGGCCTCATCACCGACTTTCGTGCCCGGCCGCAAACGGGCATAGGGCCCGATTTGGGCGTCTTGGCCAATGCTCACACCCTCAAGATGGGTGAAAGCTTTGATGATTGTGCCCTGCCCGATGCTGACGCCGGTGTTTATTTTGACATGCGGCTCCAGCACAACATCGGCGGCAATTTCAGTATCAAAACTGAGAAATACACTGTCGGGGTCTTGCATGCCGACACCCGCATCAAGAAATTTCTGGCGCAAACGGGTTTGCATCAAAGCCTCGGCCTTGGCCTGACCGGCACGGCTATCGACACCCATTGTATCTTCGGCATTTGCCATAACGAGAGCCGTGCCATCACCGCCGTCATGCGCCAGCGCGACAAAATCGGGCAAGTAATACTCGCCTTGCGCATTCTCATTACTCAGCTGCGGCAGATATTTCTCAAGTGTGGCGCGTGACAATCCCATCGCGCCACCATTGCATAAAGTGATGGCACGGGTCGCATCATCGGCATCTTTGAACTCAACAATCGCAGTCGGCGTGTCGCCCTGCATCACGACGCGGCCATAGGCGGAGGCATCTTCAGGCTCAAACCCTAATACGGTCACGTCAGCCGGACTTTCGGCCAAGCCTTGCAATAACTCAGGGCGCATGAGCGGCGTGTCACCAAACATCACAACAAAGCGGTCATGCTTTCCGAAAGCGTCAAAAGCTGCACGCACCGCATCGCCGGTGCCTAGCCGCTCTTGCTGTATGGCATGGGTGGTTTTAATGCCCTGCGCATCGGCATAATCGCGCACCGCATCTTGATCGGGCGCGGTGACGAGCAAAACTTCGCTCGCCCCGGCCTCAGCCGCTGCGGCCATAGCATGACCAAGCATCGGACGGCCGGCAATTTCATGCAGCACTTTTGGCAGCGCAGATTTCATGCGCGTGCCTTTACCGGCGGCGAGAATAATGGCGGCGAATTTTTGTGTCATCAAAACCTCTTAAACTTTGCCCTGTATAGGCGGCGTTGAAGAGATATTGAAATCAAACAGTTTTGCGCTTTGTTACGGTAAAAGGGCTTGGTGAACGAAGTGAACCCTAGCCCGCCTTCCGCCAGCGCAGTGAACGAAGCGAACGAAGTCGGCTTTATCGGCGCGCTTCCAAAAGGGGCCGGTTGGAAGTCAGCCTATGAAGCCAGCGCTTCCTCGCCGATATCTTCGAGCATTTCATTGCCGGCTTTGACTGCGTCAGACAGACCACTGACGGCTGACAGCAGATTGTGGGCATAAAATTGCGCTGAAGCCATTTTGCGGCGGTCAAAATGCGGTTCAACCGAGTTTTGCGACACGGCATGTGCGCCACGCGCCAGATAATGGCAACCGGCGACCAGTCCGAATAAGCGCAGATAAGGTGTTGCACCGGCCAATACGTCTAGCGATCCGCGTTGCCCGACCAGCCAATCGGTTGTGTCTTCCAAAACATCGATGGAATTGGTCAGTTTTTCAGCGACATCAACCAGCACGGGGTTGTTTGATTGGCGACAGGTTTCCGCAGTCTCTTTCATCTCGCCAATATAGGCTTTGATGGTATCGCCATTACCAAGCTTGCGACCGACCAAATCCATCGCCTGAATGCCGTTTGTGCCTTCATAAATGGTCAAGATACGCGCATCGCGCAAAAATTGTGCCGCGCCGGTCTCTTCAACAAAGCCCATGCCGCCGTGAATTTGCACGCCGATGGCTGCCACCTCATTGGCAATATCAGTGCTGAAAGCTTTAGAAATCGGCGTCAGCAAATCGTTTTTGGCTTTGGCCTCTGCGTCGTTCGAAGCATGTGCCAAATCGGCCATTACGCCGTTCTCATAACAAATGGCGCGCGCCGCATCGGTCATGGCGCGCATAGTCAGCAACATGCGGCGCACATCGGGGTGATTGATGATGGCCACGGCCTCATTATCATCTTTGGTGGCACCTGGCTTGCGGCCCTGCTTGCGCTCTTGCGCATAGGCCAGCGCATGTTGCGTAGCCGCTTCCGCGACCCCGACACCCTGCAAGCCGACATGCAGACGGGCATTATTCATCATGGTGAACATGCAGGCCATGCCGCCGTTTTCCGGCCCAACCAGCCAGCCGGTCGCCCCGCCAGCTTCGCCAAAGGCCATGACACATGTCGGGCTGGCATGAATGCCCAGCTTTTCTTCCAAACCGATGCATTTCACATCATTGGCTGCGCCCAAAGAGCCGTCATCATTAACCATGAATTTCGGCACCACAAACAGCGAAATGCCTTTTGTGCCTTCCGGCGCATTAGGGGTTCGCGCCAACACCAAATGAATGATGTTGTCAGTCATGTCGTGATCACCATAGGTGATATAGATTTTCGTGCCGGTAATCTTATAGCTACCGTCATCTTGAGGCTCCGCTTTTGAGCGGATATTGCCGACATCCGAACCGGCATGAGGCTCGGTCAAATTCATCGTCGCCGACCACTCGCCTGAAATCACGCGGCGCAGATATTTTTCTTTCTGCTCTTCCGAGGCATGCGCCGCCATGGCTTCAATGCCGCCATTGGAAAGCATGGGGCAAAGCTGAAAGCCGATATTTGAATTCATCATTTCAGTGACCGCATTCGACAAAGCAAGCGGCAAACCCTGCCCGCCATATTCGGTCGGTGCCGCTAAAGTTGGCCAGCCACCTTCAATATATTTTGTGTATGCCGCTTTGAAGCTTTCCGGCACTTTCACCCCGTGATCGGTCAAATGTGAGCCAGTTTGGTCACCGTCCCAATTGGCGGGGGCAACATAATCATTGGCTAGCCTAGCTGCTTCATCGAGAATGGCGGTCAGCAAATCATCGGATAAATCTTCGTATTGACCGCTATCAATCAGACGCTGAAAACCCGCCTCTTGCATTAACGCAAATTCAATTGCCGAAACCGGTGCTCGATAAGCCATTTCTATCTCCCGCTATTTCCGTTAACCTAAATCAACCTATGGCGATTGGCACGCGTAAATTATGTGTCAAAAAGCCACAAGAATTGGGAGAAAAACAATGACTGATTTTGCAAGCTGTTCAATCAGCAACGGCATTGCAACCATTACGCTCGATGATGGCAAGGCCAATGCTTTCAGCTTCGACATGATGGTTGCCATAAACAACGCTATGGATGAGGCTGAAGCCGGTGCCGATGTCATTATTATCACTGGCCGTGATGGCGTCATGTGCGCCGGATTTGACCTGAAAGTGATGCAAAACGATGCCGATAAAGTGCCTGAAATGGTGGGCAATGGCGGCAAATTGCTGGTGCGCATTTTTAGCAGCAAAAAGCCTGTCATCATAGCCTCTCCGGGGCATGGTATTGCGGCGGGCGGCTTGCTGATGCTGGCAGCCGATTACCGCATTGGGGTGGATAGCGAAAGCCGGTACGGCCTAAATGAATCGGCGATCGGCATGGTTTTGCCGCCTTTTGGCTATGATTTAGCGGTTTTCAAAATTAACAATAAATATCTCGATCGCTGCTTTGCCGGTGCCGAATTGATTGACCCGCAAACGGCCGTTGAAGCGAGTTTCTTGGATGAGGTGGTGGCAACCGATAAATTGCTGGATCGGGCGCTCGAGAAGGCTGCAGAAATGCAAAATCTCGATAGCCGCGCCTATGCGGGTAACAAAAAACTGGTGCGTGGCGCACTTACCGAAAAAATGACCGCTGATTTGGACAGTGGCAAAGGTCTCCAAGTCTAGATTGCGAGAAAAACTCCACAAATAATGCTATCCTCCGATTCGTTGCAGGAGGTTTGTGTGTCGCTAATTAGTAAGGCCGCTCGCTCAGATATAGGCTCTGGTATAGCCATTGCACTATTATCACTGACCTATGCTCTGTCCTATGGAGCTCTGCTTTTTACATCACCGCTTCTTCTGCCATATATCGGCTATACAATTACAGCCGCGCTTATTACCACAGCCGTTACTGGGTTGGCTGTAGCTTATCTGTCTCAAATTAAATTTTCGATTGCTGGCCCAGACTCCAATGTTGTTGCCGTTATGGCGGCGCTCTTTTTTCTAGTTTCACAAACTTTGAACGATAGAGGGGTTCAAGGGGAAGCTCTCGCATTTTCGATGCTGACGATAATGCTTCTCATTACTATTCTGACAGCAATAGTTATGTTTCTTCTTGGCTATTTCAGGCTTGGAAACTTTATTAGATTCGTTCCTATTTCAGTGGCTGGAGGATTTTTGGCAGCTGCCGGTTGTTTGATGGTCAGCGGGGCAATTCTATTGGCCACCGGGTTAGATCCAATGAGTCCAGAAACCTATGATTCGATATCGGTTCTGCAAATGACAAAAC
>Ga0181568_10001520_pt1 | contig 21404 bp, 14 predicted proteins | sample 101ome_20_FD_133758 | JGI IMG/M metagenome (GOLD analysis project Ga0181568, IMG submission 133758) | Coastal salt marsh microbial communities from the Groves Creek Marsh, Skidaway Island, Georgia - 101404AT metaG (megahit assembly) | ecosystem: Environmental > Aquatic > Marine > Intertidal...
CATTAAACAATGGTGATATCACAGTTGTTGTTCCATTAATGACCGGAGCTGAAAGACCAACACCTACATTTAAATTTTGTGCATTTACTGTATCAGCATTAATAGTACCAAGAATATTTGCACTATCACCATTAAAGACACCGCCATTAAACAATGGAGAAATTATTGTTGCTGTGCCATTGATAGTATCTGAAGTTAAAGTATCTACTACATTAACATTAGTAATAGTCGCCTCATCACCATTAAACTTGCCGCCATTAAATAATGGAGAAATTATTGTTGAGGTACCATTGATAGTCGCTGAAGTTAAAGTATCAACTACATTTATAATAGTAATATTTGCTTCATCTCCATTAAACTTGCCGCCATTAAATAATGGTGATATTACAGTTGTTGTTCCATTAATTACTGGAGCGGCAAGACCGACACCTATATTTAAATTTTGTGCATTTACTGTATCAGCAGTTATAGTACCAAGAATATTTGCACTATCACCATTAAAGACACCACCATTAAATAATGGAGAAATTATTGTTGCTGTTCCATTAATTGTATCTGACGTTAAAGTATCTACTACATTTACATTCGTAATAGTTGCTTCATTACCATTAAACTTACCGCCATTAAATAATGGAGAAATTATTGTTGAGGTACCATTGATAGTCGCTGAAGTTAAAGTATCTACTACATTTACATTAGTAATAGTCGCCTCATCACCATTAAACTTGCCGCCATTAAACAATGGAGAAATGATTGTTGCTGTTCCATTGATAGTATCTGAGGTTAAAGTATCAACTACATTTATATTAGTTATATTTGCTTCATCACCATTAAACTTACCACCATTAAACAAAGGTGATATGACGGTTGTTGTCCCATTGATAACAGGAGTTGAAACTGATACGTCTACATTTAAATTTTGAGCATTTACAGTATCAGCAGTAATAGTTCCACTAATGTTTGCTCTATCACCATTGAAAACACCACCATTAAACAATGGAGAAATTATTGTTGCTGTTCCATTAATAGTATCTGAAGTTAAAGTATCAACTACATTTATATTAGTTATATTTGCTTCATCACCATTAAACTTACCACCATTAAACAATGGTGATATAACAGTTGTTGTACCATTGATAACAGGTGTAGAAACAGATACATCTACATTTAAATTCTGAGCATTTACAGTGTCAGCAGTTAGCGTTCCACTAATATTTGCTGTATTACCATTAAAGACACCACCATTAAACAATGGTGAAATTATTGTTGCTGTTCCATTGATGGTATTTGAAGTTAAAGTATTTCCTACATTTACATTAGTAATATTTGCTTCATCACCGTTAAACTTACCACCATTAAACAAAGGTGATATAACAGTTGTTGTACCATTGATAACAGGTGTAGAAACAGATACATCAACACTTAAATTTTGTGCAATTAGACTATTTGTTGTAATCGTTCCACTTATATTGGCACTGTCACCGTTAAAGACACCACCATTAAATAATGGAGATATTACTGCAGTTGTTCCATTTATAGTGGTTGCGGTAACTGTAGAAGCTGTTAAATCATCAGTATCAACAGTGTTAATATAAGCTGAATTACCATTGAAAGAATCTGAATAAACTGTATCAGAGAATGTTGCGTTTTGACCATTAACAATAGAACGGCTATTCATATTCAAATTCATCCAAGCTGTATGATCACCAAGATTATCGGCACCAAATCCAGTAGGCTGCCAAGTTGCATTACCATATATATCTGAAGTAAGTACCCATCCATTACCATAATTATCTGGAATATTTAAAGAACCATTGATAACAATAGATGAACTATCTGAGAAATGAACTGCGCCGTTAATAGTAGGATCTTCTAAAGTACCTCGAATTTCTGTACCATTTATACTTGCCGCAACAACAGATGCACCGTTAAATAAATTAGCATCAACTGTACCAGAAAAAGTTGCATTTTGACCATTAACAATAGAACGATTATTCATATTCAAATTCATCCAAGCTGTATGATCACCAAGATCATCGGCACCAAATCCAGTAGGCTGCCAAGTTGCATTACCATATATATCTGAAGTAAGTACCCATCCATTTCCATAATTATCTGGGATATTTATAGAACCATTAATTACAATTGCAGAATTATCAGTAAAATGAATTGCCCCATTGATAGTAGAGTCTTGTAAAGTACCTCTAATTGTTGTGCCGTTAATACTATTCGCAACAATATTTGTACCATTAATTGTATTAGATACTATATCGTTTGCAACAATCGAGGTAATATTTGCTTCATCACCATTAAATTTTCCACCATTAAATAATGGTGATTTTACAGTTGTTCCATTAACAAGAGGAGCATTAATTTCAGAACTGACACTTACAGTAGCAAAATCAGCATTTGTAATATTTGCATAATCTCCATTAAATGAACCACCATTGAACAGTGGAGAAATAACTGCTGTATTAGAAATTATATTTCCGGTTGCAATCATTTCTGCAAAATTTGCAATTTGACCATTGACATTAGTTTGAGAAATTAATTTAAAGCCATTAAGAGTTCCCAAGAAATCAGCATCAACAGCTTGAAAGCCACCATTAACAACCAAATATGTGCCAGCTTCAAAGGTCATAGTTCCACTCGTGAATGAATCTGAAGTATCTGAACGAATAAATTGTTGTAGAGTATAACCATTTAAAGTTTCAGCATTTGTTAAATCTAAAGTAACTTGGCCATTGTTATCATTAATCAAAGTTGCACCATTCAAAACAATTTTTTTGAAATTTCTTACTGATGGAGAACCACCCTCTTCTTCAATAACCAAAGGCACGTATCCAGCTTGAGCAGGATTAAAAAGTAAAAATACAAAAGCAATAATCGTAAACATTATTTTACGATCAAAGAAGCAAATCATTTTTTGTTTTCTTTTTGTATTTTGCATTAAGGCTAACCTAAGCATTTAAAAAATAAGTAGAAAAAACTACTTATTTTCAGTAGCTAGAAATCCAACTACTGATATATTTATTTGCAAAAATATCCTTTTTAGATTCGATTTTTTAGGCTAGTATCAAGCAGGAACTAAACCAAAAAGATTAGTTAATTTAATAGAAACCAGCCCCCCTGATCTAAATAACAAACCGCGCTCAACTCTTGCTATAATCAATACATCAAAAAGACTAGGTAAAATGCACTTAACACTCAAGAAAATAAACTTATTGCCAGAATTTATAATCAATCAAATTGCAGCGGGAGAAGTTATAGAAGGACCTTACTCCATCATAAAAGAATTATTTGAAAACAGCATTGATGCACAAGCAAATGTAATTGATATCAAGGTTAGTAAAAACTTTTCAAAAATAGAAATCACTGACAACGGTCATGGAATAGCAGCTGAAGATCTTGAACTTGCATTTAAAAAACACGCTACCAGTAAAATTCAAAATTTAGAAGATTTAGAAACATTAATGACAAATGGTTTTAGAGGAGAAGCTCTTGCAAGTATATCTGCAATTTCAAAATTAACCTGCATCACAAAAACTAGTGAAAGTGATTTTGCTTATAAAATTTATATCGAAAACGAAAAACAAGAAATTAGCAAAACTGGATCTGGACAAGGTACCAAGTTTATTATTGATGATTTATTTTTCAACACACCAGTTCGTTTAAAATTTTTAAAGTCGAATACAAAAGAAAGAAATAATATTATAGATTTAGTTCGTGGACTAAGTCTTGCAAACCCACAAGTAAAGGTATCGCTATCAATAGATAACAAAATCATCTTACAAAGTTCAGGTTCAAATGATATAGAAAAAGTCTTAGCAGAAATTTTTAAACTTGAAAAACAAAATAGCTTACTTCAATTAGATAACTCCGATGGATCAATAAAAGTCTCAGGATATTGCTCAAAAATAAGCAATACTAGAACTGATAAAAGAGCCTTGTTTACAATTGTTAACAATAGAATTGTTGATTGCTACATTATTAAATCTGCAATTTTAAGTTTATACAAAGAGCTCTTGCCAACAGGCAAATACCCAATAGCAGTAATCAAATTAGATCTTCCAAGTACAGATATAGACGTAAATATTCATCCAACAAAAAAAGAAATTAAGTATGCAGAAGCAAATAAAATTTATAGAATTGTACAAAACACAATTGACCAAAAACTTCGCAATAACTCTTATCAAGAAATTGAAACTTTTAATCAACAAAATCATCTAAAAGAAAATCACTTAAACACCAGACAAGTAAGCCAAACAAAAATCAATAACGATTTTTTTCAAGAGAATCATTACCATCAAGATGAAAAGCAAGGCAATTTTCAAAATCAGATTAGCAATCTTGAATCTCAAAAAACTTTCACAAACGAATCAAGCGAAGAAACAATACTTTTCAATAGTTCAAAATTTCTTGCAAGAATAGGTTCCATTTCAATCAAAAAGATTGACAACACAGATGTACAAACTATATTAAGTTCACTTGGCAATAAAACCAAATACGAATATGTAGTCAAAGACCTTGCCAAAAACCAAGCTATTGTTTTCAGTGGAGAATTCATTGGTGAAAACTGGCTTAAAGAAAAAGTGTTTGCATTTTTAGAGACAATTGCAGTGGATATATTTGCACAAGACAAAAAACCACAAAGCGCTCAAACTCATTCTCGACCAAATAAAAAACCAAAACAAAGCACCCTAGAAAAAATATGGCAAAGAGATAATTACACTTGTGTATATTGTGCAAAACCATTATTATCACCAGCAAGTGTCAAGCATTACTTAAATGAAAACCTTGATGCCAAGCTCGTAAATCAACACCTTGCAAGCTATGATCATCATTTACCAGCATCAAAGTTTGCTACTTTAAACGAAGACGAAAATAATTTATACGCGGCATGCCAAGAATGTAATATAAAAAAATCTAATAGTCTCGCTTCAAAGACTTGGGCACCACAAGCTTATAACTCTTGGGATAAAGCGTTAGTCATTGGTGAAACGAAAATAGAAAAACCTGAACTTAACTAAACCTAGCCACCATATTGTGAGCTAACTTGTTTTAAATTAGGCGGCAAATTTAAAACTCTTTTACGATTATAAAAAGAAATCTGATCCACTATATCTTTAACTGACAGCATATAAGCTATCTTATTGTCTTTAGTGATAGGTATATGACGATACGATCCTTCAGACATTCTATTAAGTGCAAAAGCAATAGGGTCTTTTTCGCATAAAGTTTCAAGATTCTTCGTCATAAAATTATCAACAATATCAGAATTAAAATCTAAACCACGGTTAACAACCTTTCTAAGAATATCTCTTTCTGTAAAAATTCCAACAGTGTCATTATTTTTATCAACAACTAAAATTGCTCCAATAGCTTTTTCGTTTAAAAGATTTATTACTTGAGATAAAGTTGAACCCGCTGAAATTGTAATGACTTTATTTAAATGCAAAGAAGAAATAGGATCATCAATCGAAAATTCAATATGATTGTTTGCGGAATTTGTATTTTCATCCATTATTCTCATTTCTTCTTCTAAAAAATCCATATAAAAACCTCTCTATACATTATTATAGCATAAAACTTAAGCAATTCTAAATAAAAACCATTTTGAACTAGCTGCTGTTAAACAAATTAAAATAGGGCATAAATTAAATATATGCAAGAAGCCTATTTAATAGATTTAGTAAGAACGCCAATGGGCAGGGGTAAATTAGGTTCAAGCCTATCAGAAATTCATCCAGTTGACCTAGGTGCTGTCCCAGTAAAAGCTCTTTTAAAAAGAAATAATTTAAAAGCAACTGATATAGAAGATTTAATTATGGGTTGCGTCACTCCATGCGGAGAACAAGGAATGAATATTGGAAGGTTAATTGCTTTACTTGCCTTAGATGAAAGTGTACCCGGAATTCAAATTAACCGAATGTGCAGTTCAGGTTTACAAGCCGTTGATATTGCCAAACAAATAATCAAAGCAGGTGATGCCGACTTACTCATCGCAGGCGGTGTTGAGCATATGGGTAGAGTACCAATGGGAATTGATGGCATGCCTTTACCAATGTCAGCAAATCAAGATACAACACTTAGTGAAAATTATTTAAAAAAATATTCTGTAAAAACAATGGGGCAGTCTGGAGAAATAATTGCAGAAAAATGGGGCTTCACAAGAGATGAATTAGATGAATTTGCAATTCAATCTCACCAAAAAGCTTATGAAGCTCAGCAACAAGGCTATTTTAACAATGAAATCATTGCCATTGAAACCCAATCACACGGATTGGTTGACAAAGATGAGGGTATTAGAGCAAGTATCGATAGAGAAAAAATGAAAACTCTTAGCACACCATTTAAAGACGATGGAGTCATTACAGCAGCAAATGCAAGTCAAATTACAGATGGAGCTTCAGCTGTTTTAGTCGCAAGTGCAACAGCCGTTGAAAAATTCAATTTAAAACCACGTGCAAAAATAATCAAAACTCATGTTTGCGCAGTAAATCCAGAAATACAATTAACCGGACCAATCCCTGCAATCAAAGGTGTTCTAGACAAGACGAACTTGAGTGTTGCTGATATTGATTTGTACGAAATCAATGAAGCTTTTGCCTCTGTAGTTTTGGCAACACAAAAAGATTTGAATATTCCAATGGAAAAAATAAATGTTAATGGTGGTGCTATTGCTCTTGGACACCCACTTGGATGTTCTGGTGCCAGAATACTTACAACACTTGTAAATGAGCTTGAAAGAAGAAACCTAAAGAGAGGACTTGTTTCAATGTGTGTTGGCTTTGGACCCGGCATTGCAACAGTTGTTGAACTTGTTTAATAAAAAATTTCAACTTACAATTTTAAAATAAATTTTTGTCAAAGTTGGAATTAGTTTTTCCACCTGTAGTTTTGAATCAATCACCGATGAGTCATCTTCGCTTGTCCACTGGGTTGCAGCAGCTTCAATCATACCTGCAATAGCTACCGCGGCAATATCTAAATCCATATTTTCAACACCACTTTTTTCTAAGATAGTTTTTGTTCTTTGAATTAATCTATATCTCATTTGTTTATATTTGATCTTAAAATCATTATCAATCAATGCAAGTTCCTTGCTAAACTTTAAAATACTTCGGTTCTCAAAAAAACTTAAACAAATTGCTCTTAAATCTTTTCTCAAAGCTCTATAAGATTCTCTACCGCGAGGATAATTTTTTTGGATATCTGCTTGACTATTAGAAGCAGTATACAAATCATCTTCAACTAACTCTAACAAAGCATAAAAAACTTCTTTTTTGTCTTTAAAATAAAGATAAAAAGTACCATAACCAAGACCCGCAACACTCGTGATGTCTTTAACAGAAGTATAGTTAAAACCTTTATTTGCAAATAAATCTTTTGCTACATGCAAGATCTTAGCTTTTGTATGTTTCGATTTTTCAGTCTTTGGCATAGAACAAATAAACTTGATATTATTTAATCTTAGGTTTTAAACCAATATGAGTAAGTCTAGCAAAAAGTTAATAAAAGAATTTCAAAAACATAAATTTCTATTGTTTATTGCACTGACAGCAATGCTTTTTTCTGGTTTAACAAGCGTATTACCATCTTGGTTTGTAAAAATTTCTATTGATGGACTTGCGGCAATTCAAAATAAAGTGAACAACTTTAGCATTGTGCCTCAACAACTTGAAAATTGGTTTAACCAACAAAACATTGTCGTACCAGAAATATTTACAATTCACATTCATAGCTTTAAATATATTTTACCGATTGGTATAGTTTTAGTTTTTTTAATTGAGGCTCTCTTTAAATTTTCATATCAATATTCATCAAGAAAACTCAGTCTAAAAATTGTCAAAGATATCAGAGAAAGGTTTCACAGACATGTTAGCAAACTTAGCATGAAAGATATAAACAAAATAGACTCAGGTTCTTTGGTTTCAGTAGTTAGTAGTGATTTACAAAGCTTACAATCTTGGTTAGCTGAATCCTTAATCAACCTTTTTAGTGAAAGCTTTAAAGCAATATTTTTGTTTAGTTGGCTTTTGATGGTTAATTTGAAACTTACTATAATTTCTTCAATAGTAATTCCATTATTTGCAATCCCCGTTCTTAAACTCGGAAAAGGAATTCGCAACAATGCTAGAACCGGACAGAACCAAGTTGGCACGATAGCTAGTTATATTTCAGAAACAATTAATAACCAAGAAATTGTCAAAGCCTTTAATTTAGAAGATATTAGGGATAAAAATTTTACTCAAGCTTCTAAGTCACTCTTTGAAACATTTAAAAAATGGGCTCTTTATATGGCTTTGGTTTCTCCAATCACAAATATTCTTGGAGCTGTTGGCATTTCTGCAATTCTTTTTTATGGCTTAAGTTCGGTCATGAATAACAGCCTTACTGTAGGTGAATTTTCATCTTTTTTTGTAACTAGTTTACTTCTATATGATCCAGTAAAAAGACTTGGTAGAGTCAGTACTATTTTTCAGTCTGCACTTGGAGTTGCCGACAGATTTTATGAAATTTTAGAAATACCTATACAGAGTGATCTTAACGAGACACAAAAAGTACTAAGCAATGCCCAAGGTGAAATTGAAATTAAAAACTTAAATTTCTCTTATAGTGATGAACAAAAACTTTTTGAAAATTTAAATTTAAATTTAAAAGCCAATTCTAGCTTGGCTCTTGTTGGACCTAGCGGGAGCGGCAAATCTAGTTTAATTGCACTTTTACTTAGATTTCACGATGTCAATTCCGGTGAAATATTAATTGACAAAACTAATATTTACGACCTGAGTTTAAAAAACCTTCGAGAACAATTTGCCTTAGTAACCCAAGAAGCAATGTTATTTTCAGGTAGTATCAAAGAAAATATTTTATATGGTCTTGGTTCTAATTTTGCCACTACAGAAAACCTTAATGAACTTTTTCAACGAGCCTGCGATAAGTCTCATGTGACAGAGTTTCTTAGCAAATTACCAGAAAAAGAAAATAGCTTAGTTCAAGAAAGTGGTTCTAATTTATCAATAGGTCAAAAACAAAGAATTTCTCTTGCACGAGCATTTATCAGCAATGCACCAATAGTTATTTTAGATGAACCCACAAGTGCCTTAGATAATGAATCTCAAGAACTAGTTTATCAAGCAATCAAGAACCTCATGCAAGAAAAAACAGTAATCATTATTGCGCATAGGCTCTCTACCATTGAAGCTTGCGATAATATCGTTTACTTAGAAGATGGGCAAATCAAAGAACAAGGTAATCATAAAGACTTATCTAATAGCAAAAGTTTATATGCCGCTTTATTAAAGTAGCACTGAAAAATAAATTGATATAAAATATAAATTAATGAGATTTTTTACATTTATATTTTTTGCACTAGTTCAAACAAATTTAGTTTTAGCAAACACCAATATTAATAGCCAAAGCCCTGAATTTGCAGCAAAAACTGAAGTCACAGAAAAACAACTACAAGAAGATGCAACGCTATTAAATGAATTTGCAAAAAAAGAAATGCTTATTGATGCAAAAACAAAAGCACAAGGAGAATTCTTTTATGTAGTTTTAAAAGGCTTTAAAGAAGAGCCAAAACTTTGGTTTAACCAAGAGAGCTACCCTGTATTTAAAATCCCAAACAAACAACACTGGAACAGCATTATTGGTAATCATGACCATGTCTATTATCGCGCTTTAATACCAGTTGAGAATCTTACTAAACCGGGTACTTATTCTATTTTGGTTAAAGATGATAGCTATGAAGAAAAACAGATAGTAACGGTCACCGATAACAAAAGACCAATTTCAAGAATTACTTTATCGGGTGAAAAATCATCAATTAACGCAAGTGATAAAGAACTTAGAGAAGTTGCTAGAGGTTTAAAAGAAAAAAACGATAAGAAAATTTGGCAAGGTAAATTTATGTATCCTTGTGTAGCACCAAAATCAAGTCCTTTTGGAGTAAAAAGATCTTATAATGGCGGACCTGTTGTAAGTTACCACAAAGGCTTAGATTTTGCGGCTCGACTTGGTGATGCAGTAATGGCACCTGCTGATGGCAAGGTAGTACTTATTGGTAAAGAAAAAGATGGCTATAATGTACACGGCAATACCGTTATTTTGGATCATGGTCATGGAGTTACTTCAATTTATATGCACCTAAGTAAAATCAATGTAAGAAAAGCGCAAGATGTTTATATCGGAGAAAAAATTGGTGAAGTTGGACATACCGGAATTTCTACGGGACCTCATTTACATTGGGGTATATATTTGTCTGGGACAAGTATCAACCCAGAACTTTTTGTTGAAAACGCTATAGAATAAAAAACTAAAAAGTTTTTTCTTGTATTGAAGATTTTAAAACTAAGGTAAGCAAAAATAAATTTACCAACATTGCACTACCACCATAACTAATAAAGGGTAGAGGCACTCCAGTAATTGGCATAACACTTAAATTCATACCAATGTTAACAAAGATATGAAAAAAGAACATTGCAAAAGCACCAACTGCAATCAGAGAAATAAAAGTATTTTTGGTATTCTTTGCGATAGAAACTAAACTAAAAAGTAAACTCGTAAATAAAATTAAAACAAAACTTGTTCCAAAAAAACCAAATTCTTCTCCAATAGCAGAGAAAATAAAATCTGTATGTTGCTCAGGTACAAATTGACCCTGAGTCAAATCTCCAGCATTAAATCCTTTTCCAAAAAAACCTCCACTACCAATTGCATAAATACTTTGAATAAATTGATAGCCTGCACCTAAAGGATCTGCATAAGGATCTAAAAAAACAGTTAATCGCTTTTGTTGATATTCTTTTAAGAGCCCCCAAACAAGCTCTCTAAATACAACTGCAAATATATTCACCCCAAATAAAACAAAGAAAATTGAGCTCATTAATGGTGATTTCCAAGCCTGAAAAGAAAAATATAAAAAAGCAAAAAAGATAACTAAAAATATCAAAAGCACATTAGTAATTTGGAAATTAATAAAGTTACCTTGATAGCTAAAAACAACCGAGCCAAAAGTAGAACAAATAGCGGCTATGACAGGTGAAACCAAAATCAACAATTGAATAAATTTTGCTCCAGCCCAATAAAGCATGACAAAGCAAATAAAAAAATAAACTAAGGTTGTACCTAAATCAGGTTGAATCAAAACTAAAAAAGAAGGAATTGCAATTAAAAATAAGGCTTTAATAACATCTTTAAAATCTTTAATTGGAAACTTTGAAAGCCATGCTGCTAAAAAGATTATTAAAAAAACTTTTGCAAATTCACTCGGCTGCAAAGAAACTGGACCTAGACGAATCCATCTTTGTGACCCAAGCACGCTTACACCCATAAATTTCAAAAAAACCAATAGAAAAATATTAATTATATAAAACAACCAATAAAAATTTTTAAATGCTTTTAAACTTAAAAACTTAAAAACACAAAACACAACAAAACCTGCAACAGCTGCAAAAACAAACTGTTTAACTAAAAAATGCCCCTCGGCAACACTGGATAAAACAAAAAGCCCACTAGTTATCAACAAGGCAACTGAAATAATTGCCATTAAAACAAAGTTTTTTAAATCTTTTTGCTGTTCCACTCTGTAAAATTATATGGCATTTAGTGTAAAATTAAATTTACAAAATGTCACAACAGAAATACAATTTAGCGATTTTAGGTGCAACTGGTAATGTTGGTAGGTTACTACTGGACTTAGTTGAACAAAGGAATTTCCCTTTTGCACAATTAAAACTTTTAGCAAGCCCAAATTCAGCAGGCAAAACTATAACTTCAAGCCAAGGCAATAGTTATACAGTTGAACTAACTGACGAAAATGCTTTTGCAGGTATTGATATTGTTTTTGCATCAGCAGGTGCAAGTACTACTAAGAAATATGCTGAAAGCATTAAAAAAGCAGGAGCTGTACTCATCGATAATTCTTCTGCCTTTCGTATGGATGCTGATGTACCTCTTGTTGTGCCGCAAGTAAATAAAGAAGACATCAAAAACCATAAAGGTATCATTGCCAACCCAAATTGTTCAACGGCACCACTTGTGTTAGCTCTAAAAGCACTTGAGAAACAATTCAAAATCAAACGTGTTGTTGTAAGCACCTATCAAAGTGTTTCAGGTGCAGGAAAAGAAGCAATGGAAGAACTCTCAATTTCTAGTGCCAAAGCACTTGATAACAAAGAGCATGATTATAAAGCTTTTGTGAAGCCAATTGCATTTAACTTGATACCTCAAATAGATGTTTTTCTTGAAAACGACTACACAAAAGAAGAAATGAAACTAATCAATGAAACAAAAAAAATGTTGCATCGAGATGACCTAGAAATCACCTGCACTGCAGTTAGAGTACCTGTGTTCATTTCTCATAGTGAGTCTGTGAATATTGAATTTGAAAAAGAAGCAGACCTAGCAGTTATAAAAGAAATCTGGAGTAATACTGATGATTTAATCTTGCTTGATAAGCCTGAAGAATCATTGTACCCAACCCCTCTAGAAATCACTGGCAAAGATCCTGTTTACGTTGGCAGAGTGCGCCAAGACAACTCAAATCCAAAAGCTATTAATTGTTGGATTGTTTCTGATAATTTAAGAATTGGTGCAGCCCTAAATACTGTTAGAATTGGTGAGGAGTTAGTAAAAATCTTAGATAGCAAAACCTGTAACATTTAATTTATGAAAAAACACGAACTAATAACAGCCATGATTACTCCTTTTAAAGAGAGTGATGCTTATGCAATTGATTTTGATGCTACAAAAAAAATCATTTTACATCTTGCCTCAACTGGTTCCGATTGTATTTTAGTTGCTGGTACTTCAGGTGAATGTCCAACTTTAAGCCATGAAGAAGAAATTGAACTATTGCAATTTACAAAAAAAGTTTTAAAAGAAAATAATGCCAGCACAAAAGTCATGTTTGGTGCAGGCTCAAACAACACAGCTACTGCAGTAAAAATGTCAGCCCTTGCTCAAATGAACGGTGCTGATTCTATATTAAGTGTTTGTCCATACTACAATAAACCAAATCAAGAGGGACTCAAAGAACATTTTTCTCAAATTGCACAAGCATGTGATTTACCGATATATCTTTATAACGTTCCTTCAAGAACAAATATCAGTATTAATGCAGAAACAATTTTTTATTTAGCAGAAAATTTTGCAAATATCAAAGGTTTAAAAGAAGCAAGTACAAATTTTGATTTAATTACTGAAATTCGCACTAAATTATCAGCACAAGATTTTAGTATTTATTCTGGTGATGATAGTTTAACTTTACCAATGCTCAATATCGGAGCTAATGGCGTAATCTCAGTTGCTTCTCATTTAGTGGGTACAGAAATCAAGGAAATGATGATTTACTTCAATAATTATCAGATTGCAGAAGCACAAAAAATTCACAATAAACTTTTTCCTTTATTTACAGCTTTATTTACTGAACCAAATCCTACATGTATTAAAGAAGCATTGGGTATAATGAATATGTGCTCAAATAAATTAAGAGCCCCTCTCGTTAATCTTTCTTTAGAACAAAAAGAAGATTTAAAAAAAGTTTTACAAAACACAATTAAAGCAACTATCTAAAATTTTCAATGACAAAAGAAATAAAAAACTCAAAAATAATTCTTGATGCAGATAAAAAAGTGAAGATCATTTCACTTGGCGGCATGTATGAGATTGGCAAAAACACTTGGGTCTATGAATGTGAAAACGACATTTTATTGATTGATGCAGGTTTAGCCTTTCCAACGGTTGGCATGATTGGAGTTGATATTGTTTTACCCAAACTTAATTACCTTACAGAAAACAAAGAAAAAATCAAAGGACTCGTTATCACTCATGGACACGAAGATCACATTGGCGGCGTAGTACCTTTGCTTAGAGAAATGGAAGTTCCTGTAATCTATGGACCAAATTTGGCTTTAGGCTTACTCAAAGGAAAATTTGCCGATGCCAAAATACCTTATGATAATTTCAAACTTGTTAGTGACAGAGAAACTATCCAAGTCGGTGAACATTTTTCTTTGACTTATATTCGTAACAATCATAGTATTGCTGATAGTTTCAGTTTAATTATTGATACACCAGCGGGCAGAGTTTTTCATACAGGTGATTTCAAAATAGACCACAGTCCTATTGACAATTTATATTTTGATGCAGCGTCAATTGCAAGAGCAGGAGAAGACGGAGTGAGTTTACTAATAAGCGATAGTACCAACTCAGAAAAACCGGGTTATACACCTTCAGAAAAAGTCGTAGTTCCAAAACTAAAAGAGATCATCAATAATTCTAAAAAAAGAACTTATATAACAACCTTTGCTAGTCAAGTTTTACGAATCAAAATCATTATTGAACTGGTTTTAAAGGCAGGCAAAAAACTTGCTTTGTTTGGAAGGTCTATGATTAACCTTGCGGCTATCTCCAAGGAACTAGGCTACATGAATTTCCCTGAGGAGTTTGTAGTTAGACAAGAAGATGTCAATAAAATACCGCCAGAGGATTTAGTGGTGCTCTGCACTGGCTCGCAGGGAGAGCAGTTTGCAGCTTTGTCAAGAATTTCTAGAAACGAACATAAGTATTTAAAAATTCAACCCGGAGATACTGTGGTCATGAGCGCTTCACCAATTCCGGGAAACGAAAAATCAGTAAACCATTTAATCAATAGCTTGTTCAAACGTGGTGCAGATGTGATTTATGGCTTAGGTCACGAAATCCATGTTTCTGGTCACGCCAGTCAAGAAGAACAAAAAATGATGATAAATCTAGTACAACCAGAATATTTTATGCCTTGTCATGGTGAGTATCGTATGTTAGTAAAGCATGGTCAAACCGGTGTACAGTGCGGTGTTGACCCAGACAAAATTTTAATAGCTGATAATGGTGATGTGATGCAAATGCAAAATGGGCATTGTCAAATTTTAGATAAAGTTGAAGCTGGAATTATCATGGTGGACAACGCCAATGTTGGTGAGCTGGACACTGATATTATGCTTGAGCGTCGTATGATTGCCTCAGAGGGGATTTTAACTATCGTTATGACCATCAATGCATATGGAGAAATCATGGATACTCCAAAGGCGTTTGCTAAAGGTATTGTTCTATCGCCAAATGAAAAGAAAGAACAGTTTTTAGAAAAAGTAATCGCGAGTGCCATTAAAGGTTTAGATCAAAGTAACCATAGACCAAAAGCAAATTCAAAAAATAAATTTAATTTAGAAAAAATCAAAACAGACATAAGATCAGAAATTCATGAATTATTAGACAGAAAAATGAATCGCCACCCATTACTTGAAGTTATTTTGATGGAATATACCGGAAAACCTAGTGCCGTTGTGCTTGGAATATAAAAAAAAGCACAAAAACAAGCTTGTAGTGCTTCTATACTCAAGTTTTACTGCAAAAAACTTAGACTTTACTTTAATTTAAAGCTTTTCTAGTGAGCATTTTATATAATAGAAGCGTCTTTATAAAAAGGAGATTTATAAATTATGCCAGTTGTAAATTATGAACAATATTGTGAAATGTTAGATAGAGCAAAGAAAGGTAATTTTGCATACCCTGCAATTAATGTAACTTCAATTGCTACTATCAATGCTACTTTAAAGGGTTTAGCAGATGCCGGTTCTGACGGAATCATACAAGTTTCAACAGGTGGTGGAGAGTTCGCCTCAGGTTTAAACAACAAAGATATGGCTTTAGGTGCCATTGTACTTGCAGAAGCAACTCATATACTTGCTGAAAGATACAATGTATTTGTAGCTTTGCATACAGACCATTGCCACCCCAATAAAGTTGAAAAATTTTTAAAACCATTAATTGCTGAAACAGCAAAAAGAAGAGCAAACGGTCAAAGCAACTTGTTTAACTCTCATATGTTTGATGGTTCAGAATTACCATTAAAAGAGAACTTGAAAATTTCAAAAGAACTTTTAGAAGAATGTGTTAAAAATGACATTATTTTAGAAGTTGAAACAGGTGTTGTTGGTGGTGAAGAAGATGGACACGATACATCAGGAACACCAGCTGACAAGCTTTATACAAGTCCAGATGAAATGTTAGAAGTTTACGAAACACTAACTCCAATTGGTAGAGTAATGCTTGCTGCAACTTTTGGTAATGTACATGGTGTTTACAAACCGGGTAACGTAAAACTAAAACCAACTATTTTAAGAGATGGTCAAAAAGCAATCACAGACAAGCATGGACAAAGTGCAGCTTTAGATTTAGTTTTCCATGGTGGTTCAGGTTCAGACTTAAGCGATATACATGAAACCTTAAATTACGGTGTAATCAAAATGAATGTTGATACTGATACTCAGTACGCTTTCACAAGACCGATTGTTGATCACATGATGAAAAATTATGATGGAGTATTAAAAATCGAAGCTGAAGTAGGTAACAAAAAAGTTTACGACCCACGTTCTTACATCAAAAAAGCAGAAGAAGCAATGTCACAAAGAATTGTACAAGCCTGCAAAGATTTAAAATCTGAAGGTAAATCAATGATTAGCGGAGCAGTTGCTGCTTAACATAAAAAAATAAAAATTCACACAAAAAAGCCCTGATTTATATTTCAGGGCTTTTTTTTATGCAATTTTAACGTCAACTGAACTTGGGGCTTGTGAATGTTTAATTTCTTGTTTGGACATAGAAGCTAGGTTATCAAGTTTATTTTCTTCTTCTAAGTCTTCAATTAAAGTATCAAAACAATTCAGAAGGTTTATTTCTTTATTTGAAGAAAGTTTGTTTTCAAACATCATAACTTCAAAAAAAGTTTTGATTATCAATTTGTTCACTCTGCCTCGAAGGTAAGATAGAATTAGTGAAAAAATTGTTCTGATATTTTGTGAGTCGTATCCCATATCAAAATAGAATTGTTGTAAAGCTTCTATTTGACAGACAAGCTCCTTACGAGCCTTAACGTTAAAAGAGATTTTGGTTGTATTGAATTCAGACATTTTATTTCTCCTTTGATATAAAGTTTCCAATTTCCTGTATTTTTATTATTATTTAAGAATCTATTCTTGTCCAGAAAAGTTCCATTAAATTTTGCTCATCTAACTACTACCTTTTGATGTTTTTAATGCAAAATGAATTTTTCCAAGATATATGGTATATTTTCAAGCTATGGCTATAAATAAAGAAATTTGCACTATAGGTATTGACATGGGCGGTACGAAGATCGCTGCAGCACCTTTTTTAAATGGAAAACTAATTGAAGAAGATCTTATTAAAGAAGCAACCCCGCAAAATGACCCGAACCGAATTTTAGAATTAATGGCACAAATGATTAATAGCATTAAAGCTAAACATGATGTTAGAGCAGTTGGTATTTCAACAGCAGGCATGGTTAGTAATGAAGGACAAATGATAGGTGGTTGCGGCAATATCAAAGGCTGGAAAGGCACTCAAGTAAAAAAAGAACTAGAAAAAATCATCAACTTACCAGTTGTTGTTGAAAACGATGCAAACTGCGCCGCTTTTGGTGAGTATGCTGTTGGCAGCGCCGCAAACTTCGACCCTGTTTTATTGGTAATTGTTGGTACTGGCATTGGTGGTGGTATTGTTTTTAATAATAAAATTTGGCGTGGAAGAAATTACGCGGGCGGGGAAATTGGACATATAAAAATTTCTGATAAACATACAAGACGTTGTACTTGTGGAGCTTGGGATTGCTGGGAATCTTACGCCTCAGGTACAGGCTTAGAAAATACTGCTCAATTGTTTTTTGCAGATACAACAATTGATAATTACAAACTAATGGACTTACACAAAAAAGGCAATGAAACCGCACTTGAAGTAATCAACACTTGGCACGATTATTTGGCACTTGGTATGGCAAGTGTTATTAACACTTTAGACCCAGAAGCAATTGTTGTTTCTGGTGGCATGGCGCAGTTTATTAACTATCCAAAACTTAACAAAAAAACTCGTGACAAAGTAATTGATGGTGCAAAAGACTACGTTAACATTGTTGAAGGTGTTTTAGGCAATGACTCTGGAATGGTTGGTGCGGCATGTTTAGCAAACCTTGAAGTTCAGGCTGCGAGCGGACTTACCGGCGCTGCTGCCTGAGCGCGAGCTAAGGCTTCTTGCAAACTTTGTTCGTTTCCTGAAATTGCATTTCTTCTTTGGCTTGTATCAACTTTATAGAATCCTCTAATAGCCTCTAGAAATGGAGAAACTGCCCAGCCAAGTATTGGAATCTTACCTATACCATCTTTGAATTTACCAATTCCATCATAGAAAGATTTTTGTGATTGCTCTTCTTCAGTAAGTCCAGTAGCCTCATCTCTTTTAGCAAAGAATAATTTGTTTTTGCCAGACAATAATGTTCTAAAACCAATTCTTGCAGCGGAAGTAAGCTCTGAAGCTTTAACAGATGTTTCTTGTTTATTAGCATTTGTTTCAAGTTCTTCATAAATATTTTTAAATTTCATTTCATCTGCAAAAGATTGTTGATCCATTCCTTTTTCAGTAATTAATTTTTCTAAGGTTGATGCCAAATAATCAAAACCAAAAATTGGTGTACTACGACAAATATCAATCGCTGAGAGCATAATCTCATAACCAGATTTTTTATTAGATCGTCCTTGATTTTCTTGAAGATCAACTTGATATTGTCTATCTTTATACTCAAAATATTTCAACATTAATTGTGGGATTCGAGAATTAAAAGCATAAATTAAATAATTTGGTAAAGAAAGTAATGCTGAGTTCCAGCCCAACAATCTATCAACTCTTCTTCCAAGTTTTTTAGAATTGTCCGCAATATATGGGTCTCTAAATCCAGTAAAAGCGTTTGGCAACAACATCAGCATAGACTGAAGAGGATGTAACCAATCAAAAATCTCTGAAAAGAATGAGGATTTTTTAATCATAGCAAAACCATATTCAATAGCATCATCATTTTCAACAGTATTTTTATCAGCAACAGCTTGAACATTACCGGCAGTATCAACAGGTCTGATATTTTTAGATAAAGCTTTTACTGTTTCCGTTGAGTTAAATAAAGAGCTAATAAAATGGCTCACTAACCCATCAAACTTAAAAATATTTTTTTCTAATTTCAAAATGAAGTTATCTAAGAATTGTTCGGAATCAAAGCTCGGATTAAAAGACTTAATTAAAGGATCAATAACAGGCATAAAGTTAGTAGCAATTTGATCAAAGTTTTTTGAGAATTTTAAATTATTTTTTTGATCTTTTTCTAATAAGATAGTTCGCATTTTTGCGACCATGCCAAAAAAGTAAGGCACAGAAGTTACAACACCTCCAGCTAAAGCTTGCAGCATATTTGGCCAAGAAACATGAAACATTCCTTGAGTCACAAATTTTGATTTTTGCTCTAAGAAAGATTTGATATATGATTTTGAAACACTTAACAATGATGAAAGGTTTGACAATAAAGGAGTTGTGATTTCAGAGAATTTATTAAAGTATTGTGTTGCATTATATGCTTCTTTGTTACCAGTATAACTAAAAAATACAGCCATTAAATGACTAGGAAAAGTAGCAAGAGCAGAGAATCCAGAAGCTATAAACCTTAGTGGTTTTGTAACCATAGCAAGCAAAGCATAAGAATCATGAGAAAAGCGTGAGGCAATATTTGTATCTTTATGCAAAGGATCGTGTGGAGCAGAGGGAACTTTAAAGACTGTCGGAAAAAAGTTAAACAAAATTCTTCGTGCATTAAAAAGTAAAGGAATAAATTCTTTGGTAATAATTGGATGAAAAAATCTTTTAAAAAAGTTTTGCGTATAGCTAGCAGATTGATTTGACTCAATACTAAAATCATTACGTTTGAGTATTAATTTAGAATTTAAAAACTTAAATACGCTTGATAAAGTATTAGAAGCATTGCCTAAATAAGCAAAGACTCCACCATTTGTATCGTCTTTTGTTTGCTCTGAAATATTTTCAGCTTGTAAAATATACGAATTTAAAAGCATCGGAAACGCAAATGTCATTTCAGCAAGATTAAATAAGTTGCTTACAGTAGAATTATTTTTGTTGATTAGCGAATTTGGATCATCTACAGGGTTTGCTGTAACAGGAGGATTTGCATCTTGCTCTATTGGCAAAACATTTGCACCCATAGGTATATTATTTGGATTTAGATTAGGAGCTATTCCTGACATAGGCCCATTATTTTCTTAATAAAAAATATAACAACTCATGCACTACGCATGAGTTAAAATATTTTTCCAATATTCATTATAGCAATACGTATTTATTATTTCAGGATATTTTAATATTAAAGAGTTTTAAGACTTTTTTGATTCATACACCGCTAATTGGTTTATGTGCGTGCTTCCAAACCCGTAATAAGTATCTCAAGTCTTTAGATTTGGGCATAAGTAGGGTTTGGTTAGACACGCCTAACAAAAGAATCAAACACCGTCGCTTAGTGAGTTTCACGCAGTGAAACAAGCTAAGCGTAAGGTCGTTTGTGTGACTGATTTCTGACCCCATTTGCTAGTGATTTTAACATTTCACTGTATTTTAAAATTCAAAATGGGGTTTGGAATCAGTCCCTTTATAAAAATTAGGGGTTTATAACTAGGTGCTGTGAACAAATTTCAAGAATAAGTCTTTTCAGTGCCACACAAGGCTTTAGTTTAATGCTTGTAAATTATGACTTTGAGACACCAGAGTAAGGAAGTTATGGGAATTTGTTAAAACCTAATTACCGCCGTATTTCTTTCCATTGTGACCCTGAGCTTTTTTTTGTTTTGGTTTTTTCTTTTTATTACATCTTATATTAACAAGGTTCAGGTTATCTCTCAAAGCTTCAAGATCTAAAAAGCCCTCACCAAAAATATTTGGATCTAATTCTTTCGACCGTTCAATTCTTAGTAGTAGTTGAGCAAGTAAGTTTTTATTACATGATTGTTTATTTGAATGTGATTTTTTTGATTCAGCAGGTATTGCATCACAATCAATAATAGCTTCAATTACATTATTTAAAGCTAAATCAAAAGAAATTTGAGTATTAGCATACTCGATAGGCTCTAATGCATTTAAGTAAACCAAGAGTGCATTTAAAGCATCAATTAATTCTTTTGGACAATTGTAACCATATGGAGGATCATTATTTTCACATAAATCAATCGAAGCTTTACAAGAATTGTCTGCACAAAGGATTTGACCGAAAGGACATTCACAAGCACCTGTTTGATCATTTCTATCTTTTGGAGCTGGACATGGATCTAAACATTCATTTCTAACTCTTTCTTGACCAGCTTGACATGGATCTAAACATTCATTTCCAACTCTTTCTTGACCAGCTGGACATTTAGGTACACATTGACCATCAACTGTTGTGTCAAATTCCACTGGGCATACACAAGCACCTGTTTGATCGTTTCTCACTTTTGGATCTGTACATTTAGGTACACATTGAC